>Ga0181520_10001082_pt1 | contig 57109 bp, 40 predicted proteins | sample PEATcosm2014_Bin_29_FD_132451 | JGI IMG/M metagenome (GOLD analysis project Ga0181520, IMG submission 132451) | Peatland microbial communities from MTU Mesocosm Facility, Houghton, MI, USA - PEATcosm2014_Bin02_30_metaG | ecosystem: Environmental > Terrestrial > Soil > Wetlands > Peat | place... | reverse complement strand
TCTTTACCCGCCGAGCGTCCCACTGACGGTTGGTAACTTCAAAAACCGCGCCCAAGAGATGTGAGAGCGTCTCATCGGGACCGAAGACTCGGAAATTACTGTGATCCTGATTCCGCTTAGTCACGTCACGCAGGAAATTGCCTAGCACCAGCGTGTCCTGGGCGTCCACGGCGCCGGGCGAGGGCACACTTACGGCGTGAGCGTGGAAGTCCGGCATGCGCAGGTCGCGCAGCAGAACGCCGCCGTTGGCGTGCGGATTGGCGCCCATCCGCCGGTTGCCGCTCGGCGCCAGTTCGGCCAATTCCGGCATGAGACGGCCATTCTTGTCGAACAGTTCCTCGGCCTTGTAGCTTTTCATCCAGCTTTCCAGATCCTTGACATGATCGGGGTGCTCGGAATCGACCAGAATTGGCACCTGATGGGCTCGGAAGGTACCCTCGATTTGCAGGCCGTCGATTACTTTCGGTCCCGTCCAGCCCTTAGGCGACCTCAGGACGATCATGGGCCAGCGCGGCCTGGTCGTATCGTTGTTCTTCCGCGCGTTGCTTTGGATTTCGCGAATTCGCTCGATGGCGTTGTCCAAGATGGCGGCCATCAGTTGATGCATCGTTTCCGGGTCGTCGCCCTCCACAAAACAGGGGTCCCAACCGCAGCCTCTGAAGAACTGTTCCAGTTCCTCGTGCTCGATCCGCGCCAGGATGGTGGGGTTGCTGATCTTATAGCCGTTGAGGTGAAGGATCGGTAGCACGGCTCCGTCGGTGATGGGGTCGAGGAACTTGTTGGACTGCCATGCGGTGGCTAACGGCCCGGTCTCCGCTTCACCGTCGCCGACCACGCAGGCGACGATCAGGCCGGGATTGTCGAATGCCGCCCCGAAAGCGTGGCTGATCGAATACCCCAGTTCGCCGCCCTCGTGTATCGACCCCGGCGTCGTGGGCGCCACGTGGCTGGAGATTCCTCCGGGGAAGGAAAACTGCTTGAACAGTTTCCGGAGGCCGGCTTCGTCCTGCGTGATGTTCGGATAGATCTCACTCCAGGTTCCTTCGAGGTAAACGTTGCCGACAATCGCCGGACCGCCGTGACCGGGACCGGCTATATAAAACATATCGAGGTCATACTTCTTGATTACCCGGTTCAGGTGCGCATAGATGAAGTTCTGGCCTGGCGTGGTGCCCCAATGTCCGACCACCAGTGGCTTCACGTGACGCAATTTCAGCGGCTCCTTCAGCAGCGGATTGTCGTAAAGATAAATCTGGCCGACCGACAGATAGTTGGCGGCCCGCCAATAGGCGTTCGTCTTGTGGAGGAGGTCCGGCGTGAGCGGGCTGGTTCTTGCGATGAGGTCTTGAGCATCGCTCGCGTCGGGCGTCTTGTGAAGTAGTTCCATGGCAACTGCGTTGGTTTTCATGGTTTAATCCTTTCCGTCTTCCGCGCCGGTTTCGAGAATGCGGCTTACCGAGCGCGCGATCATTACGTCTTCGTCCGTTCGAATCACGCGAACCGTGGCTTGGCTGGCGTCCGTAGAAATTACTCCCGCAGAGTCCGCGTTGCGCCACTCATTCAGCGCGATGCCAAGGAACCCGAGTCCGTCGCAGATCCGTGCGCGAACAAGCGGCGCATGTTCGCCGATACATCCGGCGAACACAAGCGTATCCACGCCGCCGAGAGCGGCGGCGAAGGCGCCAATCCACTTTTTCGCCTGATAACAGATCAGCGCCATGGCTTCCGCAGCCCGAGTATCATGGGCTTCCACCGCGAGAAGATCTCGCATATCTGAGCTGATGTCCGAGACTCCCAGCAGGCCTGACTTGTGGTTGACCATTTCGTAAAACTGTTTGGTGGTCAGGTTCTCGGTTCGCGCCAGATATGGCGCCAAGCCAGGGTCCAAATCGCCGGAACGCGTACTCATTACCAATCCCGCCGTCGGAGTGAAGCTCATGCTGGTGTCGATGCTCATGCCATCGCGCACTGCGGCCAGGCTTCCGCGATCTGAATGAACATCGGGGTGGTTGCGATGTAGACTACCTGCCTGGCCCGCGTCTGGGCAACGTCCAGGGCGAGCCGAAAGATGTCCGCATCCGCTTCAGTCTTCGTTCGCCAGGCCATCTGCGGCTTACACTGAGGCCAGTTCCGGACGTTCCGCCGCGTGCACAGTAACCTCCGCTGGGTGCGTCGTCTGCAAGATGTCCCTGGCCTTGCCCACCTCGGCCGCCGTGCCATGGGCCAGAAGGAGAAACTTGTCGGACTTGAGCGCCGCCTCGTAAGTCAAGATGCTGTCCTTGGGAATGCCGATGCTGTATAACCCCGCGCCGAGTGCGCTCAATCCGCCCATTACAACGGCGCCTTCAAGTCCGCCAATGATCCAGGCGACCAACGGACCGGCTACCAGTATCGGCCCAAGGCCCGGTATGACGAAGAAAGCGGCTCCAAACAACATCCCCCAGAGGCCACCCCAGAAAGCGCCCTGCTTGCCCCAGTACTTCATGCGGTCGCCGGTGTTATAGTATCCGACGACGTGCTCATCGGTATGATAATCCTTGCCGACGATGGACATCTTCTTCATGTCGAACCCAGACCTCTGCAGTTCCTTCACCGCTTCCTCTGCTTGAGTGTGAGTGTCGTAAATGGCTACTACCGAGTTCGTTTCTAACATGCTTACGCTCCTTTCTTTCCAGTTCGAGTGTGTTTGCCTCTCTCATGTCGATTCTCACAAACGGAGGCGCCCCCCAAATTGTCGGTGATGCGCCGTTGCCGCCTTTGGAAGCGGCCCGTCGAGTTGGTTGCAGTTGGAAGCGCAACGACGTATCTCCAGGCCATTCTTTGCACTTCATTCGCCACTCCTCTGCGGGAAGGCGAGGCATCCCAAAAGGTCCTACCAAGAAAAGAAGCAGGAAGCTTGAGAGACGACACCGAAGATTGAAAATGGGAGAGAAGATCTCCGGTAGCGCTTCGCAAAGTGCGGTTCGGCAGATCCTGCAGTTTCAGGTGCATCTCCTGCATCTCAGCGTCGTCAAATCGAGCAAGCTACTCCGCTTCATTGCCCGCTTGCAGTTCAAAGAGCGGAGGTTAAGATCCGGACAGCGCGAGCGCAAAGCACAGTCGTCCGACTGGGCGGATTCCCACGCAGTTAACTCAAACGCCGCTCACGGAAGACATAGACTGGTGTTCGGCGTCATGGAGCCAATACGGCGGCCGGCCGTAGTGAAAGTAGAGCTGGTTTTCGTACTCTCGAGTCACAGGTCGGGACTCGATGTACTCCGGGGCGTCCTTGATGGGCTCGCGGGCCAGGCCGACGTAGACTTTGGAATCGGTCCAGCTCACCCGTTCAATCCACGACGGTGCAACTAGTACCTTTTTCCCCGGCAACCAATTCCGCGTTGCCACCTCGATGTAGCGGATCGTCCAAGCTTGAGTTTCCACGACAAACCCATCCACATGGCCGATTTCACCATCAACCGCCTCAACGTGATAACCGGTCACGGCTTCCGTACTGCGCAGATGCGAATCCTGCGACTCTTTTCGAATCCTTTCCGCCATGGCTTCCGTCGAAGCAGTTGCCGGAACCGCCAATCCCGCCGGGTCGAACGCCAGGCCCCACAGGTTCGGGCCAGTCCAATAATATGGATACCCGTAATAGCCGAGGTATGCGGCCTCGTGCTGCCTGGAGACGGGCTGGTGCGTATCGATGTTTGGGCTATTCTCAACCTGCTTCTTCGTCAACGCCACATCCAATCGCACAGTATCCGAGTCCGTCCGGATTATGGAGAACGGCGAAATCAACACTTGCCGGCCTCCAAGCCAGCCGCCGGTATCCACAACGAGGTAGCGGACGGCCCAGGTCTCGTCGTCGAAGTAAAGCTGAGCTACAGATCCAAGCTCGCCGTCCGTGGCGTGAATCACAAAATCCTTCAGACGCTTATTCGTTAACATTGCTTCTGCCCTCCGGCGCTTTGCGTTTTCGATTCACAACGACTGTTGCAACTCAGCGCCGATGCACGAGCAGCGCCAAACCTTGAAGTTCGCGCGCGCAACCCGTTGCGAGCCGCCGGCTCGCCTGAAGGTGCAGAATTTGAGATTGGCCCGCCCCGTGCACATGAGGAGGGGGGAGTCCAAGACAATCTGCTGGATGAGGTCGCGTAGCACGACGTCCGCCTGGCGTGGTTCGTGTTCCTCGTAGTGGCGGTAAAGGCCGGCCCGGCTCACGCGCGCGATCTCGCAGGCGTGGGCCGCCTGGAAGCCCTCAAGTTGCATCATGCCTCGGATCTCTCCGTAGATGCTGTCGCGCCAGTGCCGGTGTTCTTCTGGCGTGACTCCTTTACACGCTTGAAGGCTCTTGTCAAAAAATCCACGTCCAGCGCCTGTTGGCCAATCTTGCGCTCCAACTCGGCGATTCGCCGGGCCGATTCCAGCGTGTTGCCATCCCGCGGCGCACCTTCCACCCCGGCGGGGCGCCCGGTCAATCGCAGGCCGGCGGCTCCCTCCTTGCGGAGCACGTCGCGCCAACGGTACAGCACTCCGCGCCTAATCCCCAACTCGTCGTGCAAGTCGCTCACGCTCTCGCCCTTGACGAGACGCTCGACCACCGCCAACTTGAACTCCAGGCTGTAAACACGGCACCTAGGCATATTGAACCCCTTTCCGTTTAATGAAAAGTGTCCCTAATTTCCGTGTCTCAATTCTGGGGTGCACTCCATTTCTGTCCTCGAAATTCCGAGAATCTTTACCCCCTCCCTAGTCCGTGTCCCGGCCGAGGGGTTCACTCAACATTGACTAGAAGAACTCCGAGAATCATTGCTCCCCAACAACGTCCTGCCGGGCCCGATCGCTGTCCGGTGGCCGCATCTTGAAGGGGGGCAACAATTCTCGGAATTTCCACTTCTGGAAGCGTTGCCTGAGTGCGTTTGGCGCCGAGATCCCGTGGGTGCCCGGCGCCACTGCACCTACGGTTGTATTGTCTGCCCAGTATACTCCATTGGAGTATACTTAAACATGCAAACCGTCGTGGAGACGCCGGCATTTCTCAGCGATACACGACGGTTGAGACTGCCGGATGCGGAGCGCCTTGCCATCGTTGCCTGGATTTCTGCCAACCCGACGGCCGGCGACGCGATCGAAGGAACGGGCGGCGCCCGCAAGGTCCGGTTCGCCGGCAGGAGCAAGGGAAAGAGTGGCGGTTACCGGATCATCACATTCTTCAGTGGGACGGACATCCCGGTTTTCTTGCTCAACATCTTCGCCAAGAACGAGAAAACCGATCTGACGCCGAAGGAACGCCGCGCCTTGAAAAGCATCCTTGCGGAAATGGCTAAGCTCTACAGGTCTGGAAGGGAGCGGAGATGAAGAACAGGAAGCCGACTGCGGGCGAACGAATGATCGAGAGCGCCGGACAAGCGCTTGCCTTTGCCAAGGGCAAACAGGACCATGGCTGTGAGGTGCACGTCCCAGACGATATCGATGTCAAGGCGATCCGGGAGAGGATCTCCCTTTCCCAAGGAGAATTTGCCAAGCTATTCGGTTTGAGCAAACGAACCTTAGAGCATTGGGAGCACGGGCGACGAGTCCCAAGCGGGGCCGCTCGGGCCTTCCTGACGGTGATCGCACGGGAACCGGACGCGGTTCGGCGTGCCTTGCTTGTTTGATGGCATTCGGGAGCCTCGGAGCGAATGTTCACGCGGACAATGGCATTGGCCCAATTCGCCCGATATGCCATCGAGACCTGCAGTCGCACGCGGAAATTCCGAGAATTATTGCCCCCCAGGTCCACCACCTCTCGACTAGGTCCGCCGATCAACGACGGGAATTCAAAGAACTCCTTGCCCCAACCCATGCCTGGAGGAGAAGGACGTATAATCGTCACCGGAGGAAGGCAAGTGGCGGGATCATGCCCGCGCAGAGCCGCCAGTCAGCGTTGGCGAAGATCATCCCGTTCATTTGAGGCAACCCACTTCTTGAGGTCACGAGGCAGGCGTAGACACGCAAGTTTGAACGATTGAGGGCGAGCCGGCCCGCGCTGGATGTCGCAGACGAAATATAGGTAACGCGTGAGGTGGGGTTATTACAAATTCCGAGAGTCTTTGCCCACGCGCCGGCGATCCGCGATGACAGCACCTTGCCTATTTCTTGCCTATTCTGCGCACCAGCAGCCGGCAATGTCGGACCAGCCGAGGCAAGTGTGAGCAACTCGCAAATCGCTGGGAGAATGGAGGATAGGCTCAAATCAGCAAGTGAAAGCAAAGGAGGGCAAAACGCGGCAAATCACCTCTGTTTCGGCTGTTAACCGAAGGGTTGTAGGTTCGAGTCCTACCTGAGGAGCCAATAACTTACAGCGAGTTTCCCTCACCTCAAAACCACGACTTTAGCGAGCTCTTTAAAATTCGCTCCTGCGCGGGAGCCATGCGCCAGCGCGACCGAACCGATCGATTCAAAATCAGGATCCGCGCACCGGGCACCGCTCGGATCTCGATCAACTGAAACCCGCTCGGAACCCGCTTCACCTTTCAACAAGACTCTGGAAGAGTCCATGCGCTCGCCACTTTTCCGCGTGGCGAAAGTGTGTGCCGGGACGGAGCGCCGTGTCCTTGCGGACCGTTGTAAGCTATGCACTCGTGATGCCTGCAGTCGGTGCAGTTCACTTGCTCACAGCGGCGGTCTTCTTCACGTCCGCTGAAACCGAGGATGGTAACGGAGGAAACGCCGCCGAGATACTCCGGCGCTCGCTGAGGACATGGAATCCACACGTCCGCCAGTCCCCTGCAATCCGACAGAATGGCTTTGCCCATGGTCACGAACGCCGCTTTAGGCAGGACGTACAAGGTACTTTCCGCGCCTTTCTGAGCATAGAAGCGATCGTTGGCCCGTCCGACAATTTGCGCCTGAATCGGTGGACTCGGAAGCGCATCAAGCGATCCCGCGTCCTTGTAATCCCGATCGCGTCGGGCGATGCCGCGGTCATAAGCCTCCCCGCCGGCGACCTCGCACAAAGCGCTGCTGCTATTTAATACCATGGGGTCAGTTTAGGTCTAATTATGGGCCTCTACAAGGCGTTGCCCGCTATGTTTGTCAGGAATAATACGTTGCCAGTAATATGACTGTAACCGGAGCCGCCGCTGGCGTGGCGCAAGCGCCGTTACAGGTCGACGACAGTGTATTAAGCTGGAGGGAGGCGCCGGAGCGAGGCCGCCGGCAGGGCGCTTGCGCGCCTCATGGACCACGTATTCGTCCCTTTCAATCCCATCGCAAAGACCGAACATGCCGATACGCGTCGCGCTGCACCACAAGACCGACTACCAATATGACCGGCTGGTCGCCATTTCGCCGCAGATCGTTCGACTGCGGCCCGCTCCGCATTGCCGCACGCCAATCACTGCGTACTCACTCAAGATCGAACCCTCGGGGCACTTCATCAACTGGCAGCAGGACCCGCAGAGCAATTACCTGGCCCGCCTGGTTTTTCCGGATCAAGTGAAGCATTTCTCCATCGAGGTGGCGCTGGTGGCGGACATGACAGTGGTCAATCCTTTCGACTTTTTTCTGGAAGGCTACGCCGAAAAGTTTCCGTTCCGCTATGCGGACTCGCAGCGCAAGGAACTGGATCCCTATACGACCCCCGAGCCCGCCGGCCCTATGCTGCGGTCGCTTCTCGATGCCATCAATCTCGCTCCGCAACGTTCGATGGACTTCCTGGTGGCTCTCAACCAGCGTCTCCAGGGGATGGTCCGGTACGTCATCCGCATGGAACCCGGCATCCAGACGTGTGAAGAAACGCTGACACTGGGCAGCGGATCGTGCCGGGATTCGGCCGCGCTGATGGTGCAAGTTCTGCGCAACCTGGGGTTGGGGGCGCGGTTCGTTTCCGGCTACCTGATTCAGCTCAAATCCGATGTGAAGCCGATCGAGGGGCCGGAAGGGCCGGATCGCGATTTCACCGACCTGCACGCGTGGGCGGAGGTCTACCTTCCCGGCGCGGGCTGGGTCGGCCTCGATCCGACCTCAGGCCTGCTGGCGGCGGAGGGCCACATCCCGCTCGCGGCGACGCCCGAGCCGGCCTCAGCCGCGCCGGTGAGCGGTTCCGTGGGCGTCTGCAAGGTGGAGTTCGTCCACGAGATATCGGTCACGCGGATCCATGAAGATCCGCGCGTAACGCTTCCGTACTCGGAGGCGCAATGGCAGCGCATCGACGCTCTGGGACGGCAGGTGGACGCCGAGATCCGGGCGAACGACATACGGCTGACGATGGGCGGAGAACCGACGCTGGTCTCCATCGACGATATGGATGGAGAGGAGTGGAACTTTACGGCCTTGGGAGAGGAGAAGCGCAGGCTGGCGGGGCAGCTTCTGGACCGTCTGCGGGCGCGTTTCGCACCCGGGGCGCTGGTCCATTTCGGAACGGGCAAGTGGTACCCGGGCGAGGCGCTGCCGCGCTGGGCGCTGAACTGCTGGTGGCGCAAGGATGGCATCGCCATGTGGCACGACCGGAAGCTGTTGGCCAATCCGGAGGAGGAATCGCAATTCGGACCGCTGGACGCGCAGCGCTTCGCGGAAACGCTGGCGGCGCGCCTGGGCATCGATCCGGCGTACGCGAATCCGGCGTTTGAAGACCCGCTTTACTACCTGCAAAAGGAGCGGCAGTTGCCGGTGAACGTAGATCCGGTGGACAACCACCTGGAGGATCCGGGCGAGCGCGAGCGGTTGCGGCGGGTATTCGAGAGGGGCCTCAATCAGCCCACCGGCTTCGTTCTGCCGCTGGAGCGGGCCGAGGGGAAAAACGGGCCGGAGTGGCAGACGGGGCTGTGGATGTTACGGGGACAACGGCTGTTTCTGGCGCCGGGTGATTCTCCGATCGGATTGCGCCTGCCGCTGGCGAGTTTGCCTTGGGTGGCGTCTTCGGAAGCGCCGCGGCCGTTGCCAATCGACCCGATGGCCGATCGGGGACAATTGCCCCTGCCGGGGCGCGTGCCGCCGCCCGACCCCGTTCTGCAGAGAGGCCGCGGCCGCGATCGCGCGCCGGCGGCCGGCGAATCGGCGCACTGGGTGGTGCGCACGGCGCTGTGCGTGGAACCGCGCCAAGGGCGCCTATACGTATTCGCGCCGCCGCTCGAGAAGTTAGAAGACTACCTGGAACTAATCACCGCCATCGAGGACACGGCGGCCCACCTGGGCATGCCCGTGGCGATAGAAGGGTATCCGCCGCCCCAGGATCCACGCATCAACCGGTTGAGCGTCACGCCCGATCCGGGCGTGATCGAGGTGAATATCCATCCATCGCACGACTGGGGGGAACTGGTGGCCAACACCACGGGAGTGTATGAGGAGGCCCGGCTGGCGCGGCTGGGCGCCGAGAAATTCATGTTGGATGGACGGCACAGCGGCACGGGCGGCGGCAATCACTTCGTACTAGGGGGGTCCACGCCGGCAGACAGCCCTTTCCTGAGGCGTCCCGATCTGTTGCGCAGCATGGTGGGTTACTGGCTGCGCCATCCCGCGCTCTCCTACATGTTTTCCGGTTTGTTCATCGGTCCCACAAGTCAGGCGCCGCGCATCGACGAGACTCGCCGCGACAGTCTGTACGAGCTGGAAATTGCGTTCGCGCAGATTCCTAATCCCGGCGATGGAGACTGTCCCCCTTGGCTGGTGGACCGGATCTTTCGCCACATCCTGGTGGACGGCACGGGCAACACGCATCGGGCAGAATTCTGCATCGACAAGCTCTACTCGCCCGACACGGCAACCGGCCGGCTCGGCCTGCTGGAGATGCGCGGCTTCGAGATGCCGCCACATGCGCGCATGAGCCTTACCCAGCAGTTGCTGGTGCGCGCGCTGGTAGCGTGGTTCTGGAAGCAGCCTTATAAGCGCCCCCCGGTGGCCTGGGGCACGCAGCTTCACGACCGCTTCATGCTACCCCACTTCATCCGGTTGGACTTCCGCGAGGTGTTGGACGACTTGGGCCGCGCCGGCTATGCCTTCGATCCGGAGTGGTTCGCACCCCACTTCGAATTCCGTTACCCTGTCCTGGGCCGCGTGAGCCATATGGGGATCGGCCTGGATCTCCGCCAAGCCACCGAGCCATGGTACGTGCTGGGGGAGGAGCCGGCCGGAGGCGCCACGGCGCGCTACGTGGACTCCTCCGTGGAGCGCCTGCAAGTCACCGCGATGGGGCTGTGCGGCGATCGTTTTGTGGTGGCCTGCAACGGCCGGCGCGTGCCACTGCACGCCACCGGCACGCAGGAGGAATGGGTGGCGGGGGTGCGCTACCGGGCCTGGCAGCCGCCCTCATGCCTGCACCCCACTATCCCGGTCCATTCACCGCTGGTCTTCGATATTATCGATCAGTGGACCGGCGGTTCGGTGGGCGGCTGTACCTATCACGTGGCGCATCCAGGCGGGCGCAATTATACGACCTTCCCCGTGAACGCCAACGAAGCCGAAGGCCGCCGGGGGGCCCGGTTCTTCCCGTTTAGCTCCACCACTGGGCCGGTGGCTGCTCCGCCGCTGGAGGAAAACCCGCAGTTCCCGCTCACGCTTGACCTGCGGCGCCCCTGTGGTACCGGTTAGTACTCATGAAACGCGAACCGATGTGTAAGAATATGCGGATAGCGCCTCGCAGGGGATGCTCGATTGTCCATTAACTTAAACACTGCCACGCCGGAGGAGGTGAATCCAAACTGGCTATACCAGCCGAATCCCGCCTACTACGACGAGATGGTGGCCGCGGACGGCAATGTGCGCCCGCATTGGCGGCCTCTTGTGGAGCCGCTCGAACACATGGGTGAGGCCGAGTTCGCGCGCCGCTGGCAGGAAGGCCGGCGCATTATCCACGAAAACGGCACCACTTACAATGTTTACAGCGATCCGCAAGACGCAGTCCGGCCCTGGCTGCTAGATCCGCTGCCCTGGGTCCTCGACGGGGCGGAATGGGCGTCCATTGCAGCCGCGATCACTCAGCGCGCCACGCTGCTGAACACGATTCTCGCGGATCTTTACGGGCCCCAGAAACTGCTGGGCGACGGCCTGCCGCCGGAACTGGTGTTCCCGAATCCTGCGTTTCTGCGGCCCTGCTGTCACGTGCGCGTGCCCGGCGATGTCTACTTGCACATCTATGCGGCGGACCTGGCCCGTTCCTCCGACGGCTCCTGGTGGGTGATTGCCGATCGCACGCAGGCCCCTTCGGGCGCTGGGTATGCCCTCGAAAACCGCCTGGTCTCCGCCCGTGTGCTGCCGGACATCTTTCGTGGCGCTCACATTCGGCGTCTTGCCAATTTCTTCCAAACGTATAAGGAAGCGTTGCGTTCGCTGGCGCCGGGCCGCAACGAGAATCCGCGCGTCGTGGTGCTCACGCCGGGGCCGTATAACGAAACATATTTCGAGCACGCCTTTCTGGCCCGGTACCTGGGCTATACGCTGGTGGAGGGCGCCGACCTGACCGTGCGCGACAACCGCGTGTTTCTGAAAACGCTGGGGGGGCTTCGGCAGGTGGACTTGATCGTGCGACGGCAGGACGATACGTACTGCGACCCCCTGGAACTGCGGTCCGACTCCATCTTGGGGACTCCGGGACTCATGCAGGCGGTTCGTTCGGGAACCGTATCCGTTGCCAACGCTCTCGGCTCCGGCCTGGTGGAATCGGCCGCGCCGGCAAGCTTCCTGCCTGTTTTGTGCCGCCGCATCCTGGGCGAAGAGTTGAAGATGCCGGCCGTGGCCACGTGGTGGTGCGGCGAAGAGCCGGCCCTCGACTATGTGGTCCAAAACCTGTCCGGGCTGGTAATCAAGCCGGCCTTTCCTTCGCCGGGCGTGCAGCCGGTTTTTGGGTCGCGGCTAAGCGGGGAGGAGACGGCGGCGTGGATCGACAGAATTCGGGCGGCCCCGGGCGCTTACGTCGCACAGGAACAGGTGGCCTTATCCACGGTTCCGGTTTGGGAAAACGGAGAACTCAGCCAGCGCCACCTGGTCCTACGGGTCTACGCGGTTGCGTCGGCGGGAACCTACAGCGTGATGCCCGGCGGGCTGGCGCGCGTAACCACGTCGCTCGACAGCCTTGTGGCATCCATGCAGAGCGGCGGCGGCAGCAAGGACACCTGGGTCCCAGGGGGCGGGCCCACCTCGCAGTTAAGCCTGCTGCCGCATGCCGCGGCGCGAATGGACGTCAGCCGGGCCACCTTCGACCTGCCCAGCCGCGCAGCCGATAATCTTTTCTGGCTGGGACGGTACGCGGAACGCGTGGAGCCGGCGGTGCGCATCGCGCGCGCCATTTTGCCCCGGTTGTTCCAGGAATCGGACTTGACGGCCATGGCGGGAGTGGCAATCTGCAGGCGAATTCTAATGGGCCTCGGGTACATTCGCCAGGAGGTCAAGCCGTCGAACCACGGTCCTGGCGGCCTGGAGCGCGACGTGCTCGCCATGATTTACGACGCTGAGGCGCGCAACAGTCTTCCATCCAATGTCCGCCGGATACGCCGCGTGGGATGGCTGTTGCGAGACCGGATTTCCGCCGACGCGTGGCGCGTCATCAACCAACTCGACCTGCAATTGTCCGCGCCCCCTCCCCCCGAACCCATCCGCATCGGCAGCGCGCAGGCGCTGCTCGACCGGGCTATCGCCACCCTCGCGGCGTTCAGCGGCATGGTGATGGAGAGCATGACGCGCGGCGATGGCTGGCGCTTTCTGGATATGGGCCGGCGCATCGAGCGCGCCGCGCAAATGGTGGACCTGATCCGTTATGGGTTGGCTTCCGAATGCGACGCCGACAACGGCCAACTGGAGGCGCTGCTCGAGATTGCCGACAGCTCGATCACCTATCGCTCGCGCTATTTCACATCCATGCAGCCGGACCTGGCGCTCGATTTGCTGCTCCTCGACGAGGCCAATCCGCGTTCAGTGGCATATCAACTGACGCGGTTGCGCGAACACATCGAACGGCTGCCAGGAAGCCAGGGACCGAGCCGCCGCGCGCCGGAAGCGCGCATTGCGATATCGCTGCTTACCGCCGTCCAACTGGCGGAAGCCGGCGAGTTGATGAGCGCCGGCATGGAGGGCTCGCGCGCCAATCTTAAAGACCTGTTGAATCGCGTCGGCGCGGATCTCCGGTCGCTGACCGAAGCCCTCACGCGTGAATACTTCAATCAAGCGGCCGCTTCCCGGCAGTTTTCCGTTCCCTAGGCTTCGTCATGACCCTGCGCGCTTCTCACACAACGACTTACCGCTATAGCGATCCGGTCTCCATCTGCCACATGGAAGTGCGGCTAGCGCCCCGCGCCGGCCCGAGACAGCGGGTGCTGGACCACGACCTCTCCATCGTTCCGATGCCGGAGGCAACTTTCAGTCACAAGGACTACTTTGGCAACGACGTGACCTATTTTTCGATCCACGAACCTCACCGGGACCTGACGATTTCGGCGAGCACTCTGATTGAAGTGGAAGCGGACGACTCGCTCGAACCCAGCCTGACGCCGGCGTGGGAGATGGCTCGTGGCGACCAGTGGCTTCATGCCGGCGGCGACGCCATCGAAGCGTACCAGTTCGTTTTCCCGTCGCCCCGTATTGCGCCCTCGCCGGAGTACGCCGCGTACGCCGCGCCGTCCTTCACCGAGGGCCGGCCGCTGCTCGATGCCGCCGCAGACTTGTGCCATCGCATCTACACGGAATTCCAGTACGACCAGCAAGCCACCACGGTGGCGACTTCGGTGGATCAGGTGCTCAAATCGAAGCGAGGAGTTTGCCAGGATTTCTCACATTTCATGATCGCTTGCCTGCGGTCGCTGGGCTTGGCGGCGCGATACGTGAGCGGCTACCTGATCAGCCGCGATTCGGTGGGCGGCCAGGCGTCCCACGCGTGGGTCGCCGTATTCCTCCCGGGATTCGGCTGGCTGGACCTGGACCCTACCAACGACCAACTGGCCAACGGGACTCACGTGACGCTGGCCTGGGGCCGCGATTATTCCGACGTGGCGCCGGTTACAGGCGTGGCTGTGGGCGGCGGCCAACAAGTCATCGACGTTTCCGTTGCAGTGTCGCCGGCAGGGTGAGCCGGACGCGCTGCGGATTAAGGCGCTTTTTTATGCAATTCCGAACCGGTTACGAACTGATCTATAGCTTTCCACAAGCCACTCCCATCATTCTCGTAGTGAATATTCACGATTCACGCGCCGCCGACATCATTGTTCCGGATCTTCTTACCGTCGAACCGGCCGTTCCGGTCGTACCCTATCGCGACGCCTTCGGAAACCGGTGCCATCGTCTCCTCGCGCCCGCGGGCCGCCTCCGCCTGAGCGCCGACGGCGTGATCCGGGATAACGGCCAGCCGGATGAGATTGTCCCCACCGCCGGGCAGGACTCCGTACAGGATCTGCCCGAAGAAACCCTCGCGTTCCTGCTGGGCAGCCGCTACTGCGAAACCGATTTGTTGTCCCCGACGGCTTGGCAGCTCTTCAGCCAAGTGGCGCCAGGGTATCCGCGCGTCCAGGCAATCTGCGATTACGTGCATAACCATATTGCCTTCAACTACCAGACCGCCCGCGCCACCCGCGGCGCCGCCGAGGCTTTCAACGAACGTACCGGCGTGTGCCGCGACTACGCACATCTGGCTATCGCCTTTTGCCGCTCGATGAATATTCCAGCTCGATACTGTACCGGGTACCTGAGCGATGCCGGAACGCCGCCGCCTTACGCCGTGGGGGATTTCGCGGCGTGGTTCGAGGCCTGGATCGGAGGCCGCTGGCATCTTTTCGACCCTCGTAACAATGTGCCGCGCACGGGGCGCATCCTGATGGCGCAAGGCCGCGATGCATCCGACGTCGCAATCGCCACTACGTTCGGACCCTATACGCTCGAATCCTTCAGGGTCTGGACCGATGAGATTCCTGGGTCCGCCGGCTGACCCCTTTTCACACAATACCCGATCATCCGCCGCAATGGTCGCCGTCGGCACTTCTTCGAGCGCGAACGCGACCCTCCTTTCGAAGCTCCGCGATCAGCGCCCGCACGCCGCCCCAGAGCCGGTCCGCGGCGATCCAGGCTTCGTACGGCGGAGCGAGGAGCTGGCCGGCGGCCACGGCGACGTTCCGCATCCGCGGGCCAGCCTCATCGTGGGCCGGCGGAAAGCCGAAGAGGGTTGGCGGAGGTAGCGGTAGCAATGAAACCGTGGTTGACTTCGCCATCCATTCCGGCAATCTGCCCTTTGTTATTGATGGCTTTGGCAGCCGACAGGAGACCGTGGTCGCCGCCGTGCGCTACTACGGGAGTGAATTGCGAGCCATCGTAGGCGAACCCCGTTACCGGCCATGATCCGGCATGGCGAGGTGCCAGGGTATACTCGCCCGCGATAACGCCCGCGTCGTTGACGCCGTTGCCGCGCGTAAGAGAGGCCCCCGGGAAATCGAACACCGTCACGGACCCCTTGCTATAGAGGAAACCGCTGCGGACCGGCCGTTTGGGCGTGGACTCGCAGGACCCGGTGATCTGCCCGCGGTTATTGATGCCGGTGGCGTTCATGGCTCGGCCTTCCGGGCACTCAATTTGGGTGAAATTGCCCGGATCACCGGGGGGGGCAGTAGACCCGGGCGGCCCGATGGAAAGTGTCCCATAGCCGCCGTACTGTTGATTGCGGAGGCGGAAGTTCCCAACGAATTGTCCTTCGTCGTTGAATCCCGTGATGGGCGTCAGCCGGATCTTGTTGGGCGCGCCGGCGACCTGCACGAAAGCGCCGACCGGACTGAACGTGCGCAGGGCCAAGTCGTAGAGGAAGTATTGGGGGGCGCCTCCAGAGCTTTGGGTGTCCTGCACGAGGAGTATCTGGCCGCGATTATTAATCGCGATGGCTTTCGTGAAGTTGCCCTTATACAGCGGCCCCGCGACGATCGTGAACTTTCCGTGTTCGTAAATAAATGCCTGCTCGCCACAGTCCGTGCTGTCGCATCCCTTCGCGTGTCTGTGAATGTCCCCCACAATCACGCCAGCATCGTCGATCGAGTGCGGCTCCGTAAACTGACTCGAATCCTCGGCTGTTTCGGGGTAGTAGATCATCTGAAACTTGAAGTTGCGAGCACTGGCCGCCAGGGCCTCTTTCGCTTCTTCCTGTTGTGGCGCAGCCCCTGCCGGCGCGAGCAGGACCAGCGTAACAGAGCAAAGGACGCGGCCACGAAATCCACTCAGGACGGCATAGGTAGGGGTCAAGGCGTACCCTCCATGCGCATGCGGCGCGAACTGAACTCAGTTAGGGTCGTCGGATTCCTCCTCCTGGCATCGTAGATTGTACATGCAGTCGCCCTCGGCGTCGGTATTTTCTCATACAAGCAGGCGGCTGTTTTTCGCTGGAGCCGTCTCTCGGGTCCGCCGAGCTTCAATTTCGCCCTGCCAGGGTAATCCAAAACTGGGAAGTCTCGTCTTTTCAGTGCATTCTACGAACACCTCTTCCCTTTCGCCGATCCAATCGCCCATGGTTGGCCCCAAACGGAGTCGTGGGAAGCGCCGTCCTGACCGGTCCCCCTCGCCGCTCCGCCATTCTGCGCCGGCGCCCGGCGCTGCTCCCAACTTGCGCCTCCGCCATTGCCGCAGCCTTCCCGCCGTCGCCCTCCCCGCAGCCCGGCGCTTTCACGCCGCTTCGGTTTGCTTTCTTGTCGCACGGCTCGGTTTGGTAAAGATCGGCGTCAGGCGACGTCTGTTTGTCCTGCTCCTCCTGTCTTTCGCGCTTCAATTTGGGGCGCGCCAACCGGTTCGGGCCCGTCACGCAATGGTCGTCGCCCAGGAACCGCACTTATCCGAGTTTATCCGTGTCTATCCGCGGCTAATTGCCTTTTTCAGCAGCCTGACTATACCTTGAATTCCCAGCCCTTGCGCATGTACGGTTTGAGGTACTTGTTGGCTTCCTCGTTATTGGAGAAGCGCTGGTTCTTGGCGTCCCACAGGAGCTTGCCGGGAACGCGCGAGGCGATGGCGCCGAGGCACAGCCACTGGATGTATTTGGTGGCGACGGCGAATTCGGACACGCCAGCCGGGCCGCCCTTGCATGCGCGAACCCAGTCCTGCTGGTGGTTGATGCCGCGCTGGAGTAACTGCGGAGGGAGTTTGTATTCGGCCCATCGGGAGTTGGGCAGCAGCCAGACTCCCTCGCCACGGGAAACGGTGGCCATGACGCCTTTCGATCCGACGAAGACCGATCCATTGCCCGGGGCGCGATGCGCGGCGTCGGGCATGCCGGGCATGTTGGCGCGGCCTCCGCCAAACCCGCCGCGGCCGGCCGCAGCGTCGGCAGCACCTGGAGCGCCGGCAGCGCCCGGAACGCCAGCGCGGCCACCAGGAGCGCCCGCAGCGCCGGGACCACGGCCGGCGAAACCGCCACCGCCGCCGCCGGCGCGCGGGACAGGCTTGCCGTCCGCTCCCAAGCCGTCGACCTGGAGCATGCCGTCGCCGGTTTCCTGGAACGGGCGGTTCTTTTCGGTGGCCAGGTTGCCCATGGCCGGGAAGAGCCGGTCGCCTTCTTTCATCCCATCGGGGTTCTTGAACTCGTCGCCGCGCATGTTCTGATAGGCGTGGATGGTCACGGGGGGCATGCTGCCGCGGGCGGGGAACTCGAAGACGATGTGGTCGCTATTCGGCCAGAGCCACTGGTTCTTGCCCTCCACGGTCACAGCCTCGACGCTGATCAACGGGGCTTTGTCGAGCTGCAGCGCCATGTGCGCCGGACCGAGGTTGTGAACCAGCCAGTCGCCGAGCGATCCGCCGGTAGAAAAATCCTGGAAGGCGCGCCACTGGTTCGTCATCAGGTGGTTGAAGTCGCGCGGCGCCGCGGGGCCCAGCCACAGGTCCCAATCGAGCGTGTCCGGGACGTCTTCCTTTGCCGGACCGGTCTCTGGAAGTTGGGGCTGGCCGCCGTAGATACCGCCTGTCCAGGCATACACTTCGCGGACCTCGCCGATGTCGCCCGACCAGAGAATCTCGCAGGCTGTCTTGAGAGCTTCATGGTTGAAGCCCTGGTTGCCCATCTGCGTGGCAACCTTGTACTTCGCCGCAGCCTGCGCCATCAATTCCGCTTCCCAGAAGGTCCGGTTGAGCGGCTTCTCGCAGTACACGTGCTTTCCGTGCTGCATGGAAAGCAGGGCGGTGGGAGTGTGGTTGTGGTCGGGAGTGGCGATCATCACCGCGTCGATGTTCTTGTCCTCCTTGTCGAGCATCTTGCGGTAATCCTTGTACTTCGTCGCGTTGGGGTACATCCCGAAGGTGCGAGCGGCGCGCACCTCGTCCACATCGCAAATGGCCACGATGTTTTCAGTGACTCCGGCGCCCGGCAGGATTGCCTGCGATCTTGTACCCGCGCCGATCGAGGCGATGTTGAGCTTCTCGATGTACGATTTAAAACCCGCAGCCGTCAACGACGGCGTGCTGCCAAAACCTCCCGCCGGAACGGCGCCGGCTAAGACGGAGCCATAGAAAAAGTGTCGTCTCGAAAACTCAGAGCTCATTGAAGCCTCCACTCACGGGGTTGTAAGACTAGGCATATCATAGCTTCGCGCGCGGGCGCAATGAGGTAGCACCTCGGAGCAATTGTCGCGGCAAAATGATAATGTCCTATTTGGGCAAACTAAGAATGTCCTATTGACAGGGTTCAGCCTGGCCGAGGAGATCGGCGTCGCCGCAGGACCGCTGCCTCTGCTACCCCCCCCGGTCGCTCACACCGATCAAGTCCAGCACCGCGCGGACAGCATTCACGAGATCGCGGCCCGAGAGGCGATCCAGACCCGCAGGAAATTGGAGGCCGCTGGCCGCGCGGAGTGCGGGCTCTGGGGCGGCCGCTGGAACCCAACCGTGTACCAGCAAGACTGCGCTGACCGCGAACACCAGCACGAAGGGGTTGATGAACAATCCCAGATAGGGGTGCAGGTTTCGCGTGACCAGCTACAGACGCCTCATGAGTACGGCTGAGTATAACATTGCGTCGCAAGGCGTCCGACGCCGTTGGCGTAGCGTGCGCCCAACGGTTAAGACGCGCCCAACTGGAAGTTGGCCGGCCGGACCTCACCGTGACGCCTCACACCCATTCCGGAATGGACGCTTCAGCCACCTTCCGCCGGTCGGCGTGAAGTGTGGTACCGAGGATGGCGCGCCAGCCAGGTTCGCACCTTGGTCACCTTGTGCGTACGGTGGCATGGCTCGCGTCGGTGTCGTTCAGAAATCGGAGGAACCTTGATGCAGGCGCTAGCGGTGGCAGTTGACGACGGTGAAGCCGGTGTCGTGCGCAACTCTCGCTAAGGTCGCAACCGGCGGAGCATCTCGTTTGCGGCTGCGCCGATGTTCGGATCGGCATCGCGCGCAGCCATCTTCAAGTGCTCGATAGCTCCCGCGGAGTCGCCGGACTGGCTCAACACCACGCCCAGTTCGTAATGCGCGCGGCCGGAATTGGGATTGAGGCTCAAGGCGATATTGAGTTCACGTTTGGCGCCGGCAAAATCGCCTTTGGCTGAAAGCACCGATCCCCACAGCTCGTGCCCTGGAGCCAGCTTCGGGTCCAACGTCAGAGCGGCCTTAACCTCCTGTTCCGCGGCGTCGAAATCACTCAGGTTGGCAAGTAGCCGGGCGTAATTCAAGCGCGCCGGAACGTATGCCGGGTCCAGCCGAATGCTACGCTCGAAATGTTCGCGGCCTTCCGCCGACTGGCCTCGCAAGGCCAGCAGCATGGCGAGGTTCGTCTGCCACTCGGCAACTCCGGGGTCGATCGCGAGCGCAGCGCGGAACTGCTCATCCGCGCCCGGGGCATCCCCCGATCCCATCAGCAGCGAAGCCAGGTAGTTGTGCGCGTCGGCGGCTTCGGGATTGAGTTCGATGGCCTTTTCCAGGTCGCTCTTTGCTTCGGCTGCCTTGTCCTGCTGCCAGAGGACCCAACCGAGCAGCCCCCAGGCGGCCGCATCGTCCGGCCGGAGTCTTGTTGCCGTGCGAAAGGCCGCCTCGGCCCTGGCCCACTCTTTCGATTCCATGAGCGCATTACCCAGTTCGAGCTGGACGATTTCCGAATTCGGCGCGCGCCGCGCGGCTTCTTCATACGATGCGATCGCTCTCGGCATATCGCCGGCAGACCGGTATCCTTCGCCGAGGCCCGCATAAAAACCAGCCTGAACGGGGTGAAGACGGCCGATCAAAGTGGCCAACCGGTTCAGGCCGGCGTCCAGATTGCTTCGATCCGCGATCTGGGCCAATGCGCCGTACAGCAGATCATCGGAGTTCGGCGCCAGCGCCGGCGGCAAGTAGGGCACGACTTCGCCGCGATATTCGGCCGCCGGAGATTCATGAATCTCGGTCTTCTCCGCGAGCAGGTCTCCGGCCGGTTTCACCCGAACAATCCGGTGGTCCGTCATGACGATGTGAACGGCATCGTCGGTCCGGCGTTTCGGCATGTGACACGCGACGCAGTTCGCGCCGGCGGAATGTTCGACCCGCGTTTGCGCCGAAACCTGGTGGCAGCTTTGGCAGGCGGCGTTGTAATGCGCCGCCGCGCTCTCTCCACGCGGAATGGCGTGAGGATCGTGACAGGTGGTGCAGCGGAGCTTTCCGGCGCTTTTCAGAAAACACGCCGACTGGCGCAAACGATAGCCGGCATGATCGACCTGAAAATCCGCGTTCTTGCCCGGCGTCATGTCGAACGAGAGGCGGAAGCCGGCGAGAGGCTGGCCGGGTATGTACGAGAAAGGACCGTGGTTGAAGCGCTGCAGGGAGTGCGGCAGGGGGCGGCTTGTGGTTTCGAGATGACACTGAAGGCAGACCTCCATCTCCCGTTCCTGGCTCAAGCGCGCGGGATTCACGATCGCGGCGCGGATCTGCTGGGGTGTGGCGTCTTTTCTTTCGGCGGCTTCCACGTGCTGCCGCCCGGGTCCGTGGCATCTCTGGCAATCGATTCCCTGAGGGATCGGTTCGATATACCGGGCCTCCGCCGCCGGCTCGTCACTTCCCTCCGGGATGCGCGGATAGGCGTTATGGCAGAACATGCACTCATAGTGAATCGGGCGAGTGGATCCCTGGTAATCGGCTCTGTCGTAACCCGGATTCATCCCCCAATAGCCGCCCTTTTCCGAGTACCAGCCAAGAGGCAACTGCTGCAACGCGCCCCGGCCGGTGAGGTGCAGATAGGTGCGCGCATGATTGCCGGAACCGAGAACGAAATCGATCTGTTTTTCCTCGACGTTGGTTTCCCGCCCATCGAAGCCGATCTGCCAGCGCCGCTGGAAGTATTTCCCTCCGCGCGCCAGCACGTTGAAATAGACGTCAGATGCGGGGTGATAGAACGGGAGGCCGGACTTAAAGTTTTCGACCGCCGTTTCCGCGGTGAGCCGGTAGAAGGATCGCCCCATGCCAGTCTGGAGGTACGTCCGGGCCTTGTCGGCGTGGCACTGGCCGCAGACAGCCGAATCCACGTAAGCGTTGCCCGCCGCGGCCCGAGCGGTCGACGCGACGATGCCAATGCCGATTGAGACAGTCGCAAGTGTAATTCGCATTACGCCGACCCGGCCCGAGCCGCCCGAGGGAAATTCTCGCGCCGCACAATCCCCGAACCTTCGCGAATCACAACCAATTGGTTCGCGCCTACGTCCGCAATCTCCTCCCGTTTTCCGCTGGGCCACCGGATTTCCAGGTTTGCGGACAGTTCCGCCCCGAGACCAAAGTGGATCCGCCGATCGTTTGCGGAGAGGTACGAGGACTGCGCCAACACCGCTTGGACTTGCCTCCGCCCGCCATACGTCGCGACGATTTGCGCTCCGATCGCGCTGCGGTTCGACTCCACTCCGACGAGCAATACCTTCAGCCAGTGATTGGTTCCGCTAAGGTCATTGCGGAACAGCGACGGTGGCTCGTTCATATTCATGATCAGAATATCGATGTCGCCGTCGTTATCGAAGTCTCCGAACGCGGCGCCGCGGCTGGAGTGCAACTCGCTCATCGCCGGCCCGGCAAGGCCGAGGATCTCTTCGAATTTGCCGCTCCCCAGGTTCCGAAAAATCACACTGGGAGTCTTGTATGGAGCGCCAGGATCGGCCGCTTCCACCTCCGGATAGACCATGCCAGTGGTGAAAAAGATCTCCGGCAGGCCGTCATTATCGAAGTCCTGTATGGCGGCGCCCCAACCGACGAACCGCGTCTCCACCCTCAGCCCCGCCCGCGTGGTCGCATCGCGGAAGGAGCCGTTTCCATTGTTCTTGTAGAGCACGTGCGTGTCTGAGCTGAAGTGGGTCTTGAAGATGTCGAGATAACCGTCGGTATCGAAGTCGCCGACGCCGATTCCCATGCCGCCCTGTTCGCGTCCGTCCTCGTTCAAGGCAACGCCACTTTCGAAACCGCGCTCGGTGAACGTGCCGTCGCGATTATTCCGGAACAAGAGGCTTGGCGTTGTGTCGCAGGCGACATAGATATCCGGCCATCCATCTCCGTCGAAGTCGGCCGCCACCGCGGTTAAAGGGTAGTTCGGAGTGACAGCGAGGATTCCCGAACGCTCGCTGACATCCGTGAAGGTGCCGTCCCCATTGTTGCGATAGAGGCGACAGCGTTCCTGCGGAAGGCCGCCCGGCCCGCAGAACACGGGCACTCCGCCGCGATTGCACGTGGGATTGGTCCCTCGAACCGGGACCTTGTCCGGATCGAAAGCGACGTAGTGATTGACGAAGAGGTCCAGTCTGCCGTCGCGGTCGTAGTCGACCCATGTGCAACCGGTGCCGTAACGAATCCCGGGATGGATCAAGCCGGCCTTTGCGGTGACGTCCGTGAACGTGCCATCGCCGTTGTTGTGAAACAGAATGTTCTGGCCCCAACAGGTGATGAAAACGTCGTCGAAGCCGTCGTTATCGTAGTCGCCGACTGTTATTCCGGCAGCCCAGACGCCGCGGCCCAGCCCGGACTGGCTCGTTACGTCGCGAAAGGCGCCATCTCGATTATTGCGATACAGACGAATCGTCGCGTCTACCGGCGTTGGTCCGTTGCGGCGGCGGCCCGTCAGGGTTATGACATCGAGCCAGCCATCGTTGTCGTAATCGATAAAAGCCACGCCGCATCCCATCGCGTCAAGAATGTAGTCCACATGGCCCTCATCGCCGTAGATCACGGGAGCGCGCAGTCCCGCCTGGGCCGCGACATTGACGAATCCGGCGTGGAACGGCAGGCCGGATGGTTTCCCGCGCGGCGCCGGCGCGATGCCTCCAGAGGCCATTCCGCTGTACTGTTGCGCCAGGGCGACGCGGGAACGGACGATCCCGAGGGCGGCCGCGGAGAGAACCTGCCGGCGTGTCATTGGGCTTCTGTTGAGAATATCAAACTCGAAATCGAGTAGAATCGCACCTAGATGGGATGCTCCGAAATGGGAAAGGTTGCGCGTCTGCCGGCGATTCTTGGGGCCGCTGCAATCTCCGTTGCCGGATGGCAGCCAACGGGCGCGCAGTTGATCAACTCCGGGCGCTTTCAGGAAGCCCTGACAGCCTTCGAAGCCGCTTTGCAGACGGATCCAAAATCGGTTGCGGCGAACAACGGCGCGGGGGTCGCGCTGGATTTGATGGGCCGTTACCGGGAGGCACAGCCCTATTTCGCGGCGGCAATCAAAGCCGGCCGAACCCAATTGGAAAGAGCGCTCGCCGAGCGCGCCATGGCGATCGGATACGGATTCGCGGGAGATTGCGGCAATGCTGAAAAGCTGGAGAAGCGCGCATTCGAGTTTTACGTGGAAACGCTCGATTTTCCGAATGCCGGCGACGTCGCGGATGAACTCGGCCGATTGTGCCTCGACGCCGGCGACTTGGATCGAGCCTGGGAGTGGTACCAGAGAGGACACGATCAGGGTCTGCAGGAACCGAACATTTCGCAAGCGCGAACCGATCTTTGGGACTTCCGCCTGGCGCACGCCAAGGCGCGCATTGCGGCGCAGCGCGGCAGAATTGCCGAGGCCCGCAAGCAAGCCCAGAAAGCCCGGTCTGTTCTAGACCGTGGCCGCATTCCCGACCAGGAAGAGTACTTTCCGTACCTCCAGGGCTACATCGCTTTCTATTCGGGCGACTACGAAGAGGCTCTGAGCGCATTGAACCGAGCGTCAGGCAGCGATCCGTTCATTCAATGCCTGATCGCACGAACGTATGAAGCGCTGGGCGACCGGGCTGGGGCGATTGAATTCTATCGGAGGGCCGCGGCGACGACTGCCCACAGCGTGCCCGCGGCGTATGCGCAGCCCTTTGCGCGCCGAAAGTTGGCGTCCTGGAATCTCATCGGGCCGTAATCGGCTCGAATCACCAGTCCTGGGGCAGCCGCGCGAAGAACAGGCTTGCCGGTTCGATCGGTCGATTCTCGGGATTCCGGTCGTTCGCCTCGATGCGGCGTTGCACGGACTGAATGGCGGGATCGCGAGGCGCTCCTTTCAACGCCTCGGCGATCGCATGTTTAGCTTCATCGAGCCGGTCGGGCGCCGATCGCAAGGTCACGTCAGCGAGACACGCCCACATTTCCGGACTGTGAGCGCCCAGCGAAACCGCGGTTTCCAACAGCCGCCGCGCTTCTACGGCCGGTCCGTGCACGGCCACAATCATGCCTTCGGCGACCCAGACGGCGGCGACTTCCGGCCACCGCCGCCGCGTTGTTTCGAGCAAAGCCCGGGCCTGTTCCGTCTGACCGCCGGCTTCCAACAATGCGGCGCGAAGAACGGGAAACCAAGGTTGCTGGGGCAGGGAATTCCCGGCGCTATCGAGCAACTCCAGGGCGTCTTTGTTGCGGCCGTCCCTCTTGAGGAACACCACTTCCTGCCAGTAAATCCCGGTGCGATCGGGGGCGGCCCGGTGAGCGCGGGCCAAAGCGTCCAAGGCTTCCGCGCTTTTGCCCGAGGCATCGAGCATTTGCGCGCGCGCGAGGTAATAGTCGGCATTTCGGGAGGACTCAGGTACTCGCTCCAAGGCCTTCAATCCATCCTGCGCGCCGGCGGAATGGAATGAGGCAATGGCGAGGGGCAGTTCCAGTCCGCCGGAACGGTCGACGGCCGCAGCTTTTTCCAGTAACTCCCGCGAACTCGCGAATTGCCCCGCTTCGAGCATCGAGCGGCCGGCATCCGCCAGAATGGCCGCGCCGGCCTTCATGGACGCGATGACGCCGGCCGTTTCTAGCGCCTGATCGGTCTGCCCTTCTTCCAGCGAGAGCTTTAGGTAGTGCAACTGCGCATTGGCGTCCCCGGGATCGTCGTGGACCGCCTTCTCCACGCGCTCGCGATAATCGGCCCGCTGCTGCTCCGGCGTGAGGCTGAGATAGCGCATCAGGTCGCGCGGCGCCTGCGTCGGGCGCATTTGACGATAGCGCCCCATGAGCGCTTCCGATTCCGCGCTCTGATCTGCCTCGGCGAGGGCGTTGGCGAGGTGAAGAACGATGGTCGGTTCGTCGGGAGCGAGTTGGTGCGCCTTCCGCAGCGTGCGGATGGAATCTTCGAGGCGGTCGAGTGCGCGGTACGCCTGGCCCAGGCGGTCCAGGATCAGACCGTTATCCGGCTGGGCGCCGGCAGCCGCTTCGAGATCGGGAACGGCGGCCTCCGGCTTGCCTTGCAGATAGTACAGAGCGCCGCGAGCCGAGCGCGCTTCCACGAAATCCGGCTTCAGCCGGAGGGCTTTCTCGAGGCTGGAAAGGCCTTGCGTTGGATCATTCGTGCTCTGCGCGAGACCCAGTTCGTAATAGCCGACCGGGTCGTCTGGATGGCGGGCGATATACCATTCGAGATCCGCGATGCCCGCGTCGAACTGTCGCATATGGATGCGGGCGAACCCGCGCTCGCGCCTGGCCGTGTCGTCGTTGGGCGCGAGTTCGGCGTAACGATCCCAAGCGGCGGCGGAGTCCTCGTTGGCCTGCAGTTCGCCGGTAATCACGGCAATTAGCCGCTGCACGTCGGCGCGCCGCGGGGCCACCTTCGCAGCCTCGGCCAGAAGGCGCAGAGCGGGTTCCGGCTGTTTCAGCGAATCGTAAACAAATGCCAGGCTGTACAGGACGTCGGCATTGTCCGGCTGCTGGCGAACGGCTGTTTCGAGGACTTCGCGCGCGCGGGCATAGTCCTGTGCATATAAGGCGACCACGCCGAGATCGTACAGCGCCTGAAAATCGGCTGCATTGCCCGCCAGAGTGTGCGTCAGAAACGTCTCTGCTTGCGCATACTGTTCCGCGCGCGCCAGGGTCCATCCAATGGAAGAACTGAGCTTCGAGTCGTTCTGGGTGGCCTTTGACAGTTGCGTGAACAAGGCATCGGCGGCTTGTCTATCGCCGGTGCGGTCAAGCGCGATTAGTCTCGGTACAGCCGCCTCGGGCGCATCGCGCAAGCCGGCGGGCAGGCGTTCGAGATAGCCAAGAGCTTCCCTGGCGTGCGGCGCGTCTTTGATCTTCAATGCGATTCGCGCGAGTGCGAGGTTGGCATAGGGATCGGCGGGTTCGATTGCGAGTACCTGGGTGAAGGCATCGTGGGCGCCATTTTCGTCGCCGACGGCGAGCAGATGATTCGCATATCTGCCAAGTACCGGCGCCGACCGCGGCGCCGCCGCCATGGCTTTCCGATACTGCGCGTCCGCTTCGCTGAATTCTTTCCGGGCGTCGAGGACCATTCCCAGCAGACTCAGAGCTTCCGGGTCCGCCGGGTGAATCTTCAGTTCAGCGTGCACCTTGGATTCCGCAAGCGCGTAATCGCCGCGCTGCAGCGCCGCCGCAGCATCGCGCAAGGCAGCATCGTCTCCGCGTGCGGCGGGCAGAACGATCGAGATCGTAACGACCGCAAAAACGCGGCGGATGCGGGTCATTCCGTTCACCGATTGTACCTCACCCGTGGCCATTGGTATCCTTTTGATACGCCATGACTCGGCGCCAATTACTTTCGATCCCCGGCCTCGCGCTTCCGGTGTTGCGCTCCGCTTCCGGCCAGAGACTCGGCGGCATGGCTTCGCGCAATGTGACTCCAGCGCCCCGCGGAAAGCCCTCCGGCCTGCCCTTTCATTCCAGCTTCGTAAACGTGGCGGCGCAGGCGGGCCTGCGCGCACCCGTGATCTTCGGCGACGAGGGAAGGGCCGACTACATTATGGAATCCATCGGGTGTGGCGTCGCCTTCCTGGATTACGACAATGACGGCTGGCTCGATATCCTCATGCTGACTGGCCGCCGGCGCACGGGACCAACGCCGCCCACCGCGTCCATTCGGCTCTATAAGAACAACCGCGACGGAACGTTTACCGATGTGACCGCACATGCCGGCCTTGGGCGCAGCGTCTGGGCTTTCGGCGTTACGCTGGGCGATTACGATAACGACGGCTTCGACGATATCTTCATCACCTGCTGGGGCAGCAATATTCTGTTTCACAACAATGGCGACGGCACATTCTCCGATGCGACGGAGAGGGCCGGACTGCTGCGCCCGGGAGTTCACTTCGGCAGCGGCTGCACGTGGGTCGATTACAACCGCGATGGCAAGCTGGATCTATTTGTGGCTCACTACGTGGTCTTCGATCCGAAAGACATTCAGCCCCGCGGACAGAACCCTGCTTGCAACTGGCGGGGATTACCGGTGTATTGCGGGCCGATGGGCCTGCCGCATGAACCCTGCCGTTTGTATCGCAATAATGGCGACGGGACATTCACCGACGTCAGCAAAACAGCGGGCATACTCGATTCGGCAGGGTACGGTTTGACCGCCGTTGCCGCCGATTTCGACGGCGACGGATGGCCCGATGTTTACGTGGCATGCGACAGCTCACCGAGCCTCCTTTTCCAGAACAACCATGACGGAACGTTCACGGAACGCGCCCTTGAAAGCGGCATTGCTGTCAACGAGGACGGGAAAGAACAGGCAGGCATGGGCCTGGGCATTGGCGATTTCGACCCTGACGGTCACCTGGATATCTTCAAGACGCATTTCGCCGCCGACACCAACATTCTTTACCGCAATAACGGCAAGGGCGCTTTCCGCGATGTAACCAACACATCGGGATTGGCTGTGGAAACGCGCTTTGTGAGTTGGGGCGCAGCCATACAGGACTTCGATAATGACGGCCTTCCCGACCTGTTTTACACGACTGGCATGGTTTCACCCGAATTGGAGCGCGATCTGCCCGATACGCCATACAAGACGCCGAATGTGCTGTTTCGGAATCTCGGAGGCGGAAAATTCGAAGAGATATTCGACCTTGCCGGGCCGGCAATGAAAGAGCTGCATTCCAGCCGGGGGGCAGCATTCGGAGACTTCGACAATGATGGCGATATCGATATTGTCGTCATGAACATGAACGAGGCACCGTCGCTACTGCGAAACGATGTTAGCGGTCCAGGTCATTGGCTCAAGGTGCTGCTGGCCGGAGTAGAGTCGAATCGATCCGCAATCGGCGCCCAGGTGGTTGCCGTGTATGGTAGGTACCGGCAGGCGCAGGCGCTCCTCGGGCAATCTTCCTATCTGTCTGTCAACGACCGGCGCCTGCATTTCGGACTCGGCTCGGAAACCGGCGCACAACTCGAAATTCGGTGGCCCAACGGTAGACAGGAGCTAATTGAGCGGGTGGAAGCGGACCAACTGGTTGTCATCCGTGAAGGCTCGGGAATTGTAGCCACGCAGCGGTTCACAAAGCGGCCGCCCGTGTGAAACGTAACATTGGATACAGAACTCCGCTCTGGGCGGGCCGTTCCACTCAAGAGACACTGTAAGAAAGCTTCCGAAAGCCCCTTCATTAGCATGCCAAGTTGTTCGAATTTTCCGAAAGTCCTTGAAATCCGCTTCGGCTTGAGATAGTATCCACTTAATTCGCCCCTTGGACTTTAGGAGCCACGGGCGCTCAAACGGAGGGGAGCACATGAAATCCGTTAGAACTGCGTTGATTTCTACCGTGTTTCTGCTGGTCAACCCTGGTCTCTTTGGCCAGAACATCACAAGTTCCGTTCTCGGAACAGTCATCGATCCTACCGGCGCCACTGTGGGCGCCGCTGTGGTCGAACTTACCAATCAGAGTACCGGAAACAAGATTCGCGCGGTTACGGACAGCGCCGGACTGTTCCGCATCGTGGACGTCTTTGCCGACACCTATTCGGTCCGTGTTGAGGCCCCGGGCTTCAAGATCCTGACCGTCAGGGACATTGTCGTCGATTCGAGCGAAGCGCACGACTTGGGCAATCTTCAGCTCACGCTTGGCGCCGTCACCGACTCGGTCAGCGTCACTGCCGAGGCGGAAACTGTGCAAACTGCCAGTAGTGATAGAGCGCCGCTTCTCGACAACAGCCAGCTCAACATAGACGCCATCAAAGGCCGCGACCTGATGAGCTATATGAAACTGCTTCCCGGCGTGGTCGACACGACGACCACCCGCGATATCAGCGGCGGATCGATTCTTGGCGGCCTGACGTTCAGCGGCAATTCGGGAATTGTCGGATTCTCGGTCGACGGCGCAACCGACATGGACACGGGCTGCAGCAGTTGCTTCGCTCACTTTGAGCCCAACATCGACGCCGTCGGCGAAGTGAAGGTGTTGACCTCGAATTTCGCGGCGGAGTATGGCCGCAACTCGGGCGCTACAATCAGCGTGACCACAAAGGGCGGCACGCAGAGTTTTCACGGCTCGGGTTGGTGGACGCACCGCAACGAAGACTTGAACGCCAACCAGTTCTTTAATAACCAAACGGGCCAGTTGAGGCCCCGTTACCGCTACAACATCGCTGGATGGACTCTGGGCGGACCGATCTACATCCCTAAGCACTTCAACGCCTCGAAGGCCAAGTACTTCTTCTTCGCCTCCCAGGAATACACGCGTTCGTTGCTCAACGCTGCTAACCAGTACAAGATGATGCCCTCGGCGGCGGAGCGAATAGGTGATTTTTCGCAGAGCTTCAATCCCGGCAACTCCCTTATCGTCATCAACGATCCCACCACCGGTGCGCCTTTCCCGAACAACAAGATCCCGCAGACCCGGATCAACGGCTGGGGGCAGGCGATGCTCAATTTCTTCCCGTTGCCGAATACCGTTTTCCCCGCTGGATCCGCGCAATTTCAGCAGGATAACTTCCAGTCGGAGGCGTCCGGATCGCATTCCCGGCGCGACGACATCATCCGCGGCGATGTGATTGCGACCTCGAAGCTGAGCGGCTTCTTCCGCTACGGCCACGATTACGATTTTCAGGATGCGCTGTACGCTGGCATACAGTTCGATTCCGCCGTTCAGGGCCATCCCAACCCGGGAACCGGCTTGGTGGGAAGCGTGAACTATACGTTCAGCCCCACGCTCGTCAACCAAGCCACGTATAACTGGAGCTACAACTACTTCTCGTATTACGAAGAAGTGCCCGCGCAGGTAGCCCGATCTTTGGCCAACGGAACCCCGGGCACGCCGCAAGCTGGACAGCCTCTGCCGAGCTTGTTCCCGCTTCATCCCATCGGACCCGGCCCGGGCGGCGATCTGCTCGAGGGACCGGCGGACTGCTCCAACGGGTATTGCCCTTATCTGCCGGGCTTCAGCTTTGGTGGCACGCCCGTCAACGCGGCGAGCTTCGGTGAATCCAACGTCGACTACGTCAATACCAACCGCATCTACCAGTTTTCCGACAACCTGACCAAAATCTGGGGCCAACACTCGATCAAAGCCGGCGTCTACATTGAGCGCAACCGTAAGCTGCAGCCGGGTAGCCCGACCTACACGGGGGCGTACAGCTTCGCCAAAGATGTCAATAATCCGCTCGATTCGGGAGACGGTTATTCTAACGCCCTCCTCGGCAACTACGACACTTACAACGAAAACAGCGGCCACTTCGTGTATAACGTCTATTACTGGAACAGAGAGTTCTATGTGCAGGATGACTGGCGCGCCGGGAAGCGTCTCACCCTGAACTACGGCGTCCGCTTCTACAACATGGCGCCGCAGGAAGACGAACTGCACGAATTCTCGTACTTCAATCCGGCGACTTTTCAACCCTCGGCGGTTTCGCAGATTTACAGCCCCTACTGCAAGGGCGGCGCGAATCCCTGCTCCGGGTCGAACCGGGTTGCCATCAATCCCGCAGTCGGCCCAAGCGTGACGTACCCGGCCTCGTATATCGGCCTGTTCGTTCCGAACAGTGGAAATCCGGCCAACGGCATGGTAGTGGATGGCGTGAACGGCGCTTCGGTCGACACCTACACCAACAAGGTTATCGTCCCGGCTCCGCGCATTGGTTTTGCCCTCGATGTCTTCGGAAACGGTAAGACCGCGTTGCGCGGGGGCTGGGGCGTTTTCTTCGACCGCCTCGACGGCAACCAGGTGTACAGCATGTCGGGCCAGCCGCCGGTCGGTTACCAGCCAACCGCGTATTACGGAAACATCAGTAATCTGGCCAGCGCCGGCGGGCTGATAGGCCCCCCTGGTCTCACGATGTGGACCGGAAAAACGCCGATCCCGCAAAACCGCAGCGCGAGCCTCGGTGTGCAGCAGAACATCGGCTGGGGCACCGTGCTCGACGTGGCATATCAGCTCACTCAGGGAATCCACCGCTATTACCTCCGCAATCTGAATGCGATCCCGCTGGATGCGGATTTCAGCACGCAGTACATGGACCCGACCACGGCGATCTCGAATCCGCTGAACCCGCCGCACCTGAACGCGGCTTTTGAGCGGCCGAACTATCCCGGCTTCGGCGATATCAACGAGCATGACTTCGGAGCCAAGTCCAACTACAACGGGCTCCAGACATCGCTCAACCACCGGTTGCAGCACGGTCTTACCTTTGGTGTGTCCTTCGCCTGGTCGCGAGCCATGGCCGTCACGTCTTTCGACCCGTTGGTTCCAAACAACCTTGAGCGTAACTATGGACCGCAGGGCGCCGATCGCCGCTTTCTGGGAGCCATCAACTACTCCTACGATCTGCCCAAGCCGGGCCAAGCCTTGCATTCGAGGGTGCTTGGAGCGGTTACGGACAACTGGACGCTGTCGGGCATCACAAGCTTCTCGAGCGGCGCGCCGTTTACGCCCGGCTTCTCAACCACGAATGGTCTGGATATCACGGGCTCGGCAGACGAGGGCGCGCGCATTAATGTGGTCGGGAACCCCTTCGCCAGTGTCCCGCAAGGAACACCTGGACTTCCTCATGGCGTGATGTACTTCAATCCGGCCGCATTCGCCGAGCCCGCCGTCGGTACCATTGGCAGCGCCGGCGTGAACATAATGTACGGACCGAGTTTCATTAACTGGGACATGACCCTCGGCAAGCGGATACCGCTGGGGAGGGAAACCCGTTCGTTAACGATGAGAGTTGAGGCGTTCAATGTCTTCAACCATGCGCAGTTCACCGGCGTCAACTCCGGTTACATTTTCAATGCCTCGGGCGTAAATACCAACGCCAACATAGGGGCGTTGACCGGCGAGCGTGGACCTCGCGTTATCGCTCTCGAACTTCGTGCTGCATTCTAAACCTGTGCGGCAACCGGGCCGGGGCGGCAATGCCGTCCACTTCAGCGATATCGTTGCCGTACTTGGGAGCGTGCAGCAACCGCTGGCGCACCACTTGTTTCGCCAACAACAAACCAAGGAGAACCTGTGCTGTACGAAGATTTGCCCATCGTGAAGAGTTTCTTTCGAAATCCTGCAGTCCGGCGATCGGCGCGCGGACGCCGCCACGGAAGGTGTCGGCGGCGATCCAGCCTTCGTATGGCTGGGAGACGTGCTCTGCGCCGGCCTCGGCCAAACAGCCCTATCGATTGTGGGTGACCTGCGCCGGTGCTTTTCCCGGCGTAACTTGCGATACCGACGGGAGTTGCGCGACGTTCCATCCGCCTCCAAGGGCCTGGATCAACTGAACCGCCGCGGTCACCTCGCCGACACGCAGGTTCACCAAGGTCTGTCGACCGCTCAACAGAATGCTCTGCGCGGCGATCACGTTCAGGTAGGGATCGAGACCTGTCTGGTACCGCGCCGTGGCGATGTCCACGTATCGTTGCGCGGCTTGAACCGCCTCATCCTGACGGACGATCTGTTGCGAGAGCACGCGTAGAGTCGCAATGTAGTCTTCCACCTGTTGAAACGCCGTCAGCACGGTTTGCTTGTAGGCTGCGACGTCAGCATTGTAGGCCGCTGTGTACTGAGTTACGGCTGCTTTGCGCAGACCGGCGTCGAAGACCGTCTGGGAGGCCGACGCGCCAAGCGACCAGACGAGAGCGGGAAGTGAAAACAACCTCGCGATGGAGGATGACTGAAGCCCACCGCCCCCGGTGAGACTCACCGCTGGGTAGTAAGCCGCCTTCTCAACTCCGATGGTCGCATTCGCCTGAGCCATGGTGCGTTCCGCGGCGGCAATGTCCGGACGCCGCTGGAGAAGTTGCGAAGGGAGGCCGACCGGGATTGCGGGAACCTCCGCCGTCAGGCTCCTCACAGGCATCGAAAAGCTGGAAGCGGGCTGACCGATCAGCGTAGCGATCGCATGCTCGTATAATGCGCGATTTGTGGCAATGCCGATTCCCACCGCTTCCGCGTCCTTAAGCGTCACCTCCGCCTGCGCAGCGGCCTCCGGACTGTCGATCCCGGTTTCAACCAGTGCGCGCGTCAGTTCGAGCGACTGCCGGTCGGCATCGATGGTGCGGTTATACAAATCCTGGAGCGCATCCTGGCCATGAAGCTCGAGGTAGTATTCCGCAAGAGCAGCCTGCTCCGTGAGACGCTCGTTTTCAAGATCGGCGGCGCTCACCTGGGCGGCGTACTGGTATTCGCCGACCGTATTGCGGATGCGGCCCCATAGGTCCGGCTCCCACGACACGTCGAGCGGCAGTGCAAACTCGGTGGCGCCGGTGCTCGCGCTCGTCGGCGACCCGGCCGGTTTCGTCCCAATTGCCGTTTGCGCGCCCGTGGATCCCGCGCCGGCTCCGGTCCTGCTAAGCGTCGGGTTCAGGGTCACGGTGGGAAAGTAGCTCGCGCGGGCCTCACGCACCTGCGCCCGGGCCGCCATGAAGTTCTGAAAGTACTGCGCGATGTTCTGGTTATCGATGTTCAACCGATCTTCTAGCGCGTTAAGTTCGGGTTCGCCGAACATCTCCCACCATTTCCCCTTGAGCGCCGAATCCTGAGGCTGAGCGGGCTGCCACGCACCCGGGGGAGCGCCGCCATAAGCTGCGGGAGACGCCTCCTTGAAAGCCGGGGCCGTGGGACCGGCGGGAGCGGCATACCTCGGTCCGACATTGCACCCACTCAGCAGAGAAATGCAGATCGCCGCGGCGTATGCCGCGATGCCGGTCGCGTTGCGCGTTTCAATCGGACTGATAAGCTCACCGGTCATGACGTTTTCCTTCCAGACCGTCTCATCTGGCAACTAAGTTGCAGCGCTGGGAGCCGGTCCAGCCCCTTGGGTAAAGGCGTCGCGTTGCTTGCCACGCATCCGCAGCCGTAACCGGTCGAACGCCAGGTAGAGAACCGGCGTTGTATAGAACGTGAGTAGTTGGCTCAGAATCAGCCCTCCCACAATCGTGATGCCAAGGGGCCGGCGGAGCTCAAACCCCGTGCCCGTCCCGAGCGCCAGCGGAAGAGCGCCGAATAATGCGGCCATCGTGGTCATCAGGATGGGACGGAAACGCAGCATGCACGCTTCAAAAATCGCGTCGGCGGTGCTCTTCCCCTCCTGGCGCTGCGCCTGAAGCGCGAAATCGATCATCATGATCGCGTTCTTCTTTACGATTCCAATCAGGAGCACGATGCCGATAATGGAAATCACGTTCAGATCCACTTTGAAGAGCATCAGCGCGAGCATGGCGCCCACGCTCGCCGATGGCAGCGTGGAGATGATGGTTAGTGGATGGATCAGGCTCTCATACAAAATACCGAGTACGATATACACCGCCAGCAGCGCCGTCAGAATCAGGATGGGCTCCGTGCTCAGCGACTGCTGGTACGCCAGCAGCGTGCCGGCGAAGAACCCTTGGATCGTGGAAGGCGTGCCGAGCCGCTTTTGCAACTGGCTGATGCTCGATGTGGCATCGCTCAATGACAAGTTCGACGCCAGATTAAAGGACACCGTGACCGAGGGGAATAACCCCGTATGGTTGACCGCCAGAGGTATCGTGTTGGATTGGCCCTTGGCCACCGCCAGCAGCGGAATGTCACTGCCGCTCGACGTCGTAAGGTAGATGTTCTTCAGCCCTTCCGGGCTTTGCCAAAACTGAGGAGCAACCTCCAGCACCACGTAGTATTGATTTAGCTGTGTGTAGATGATGGATACTTCCGATTGACCGAATGCGCTGTATAAAGCCGAATCGAGCGACTGCACCGTGAGGCCGAGCTTTGCCGCCGTGACGCGATCGTAGGTCATCAGCTCGTCAAGGCCGCCATTCTGCTGGTCTGAACTCACATCCTGCAGTCCGGGCAGGCGCTTCATCGCGCTGAGCAGGATAGGTCCCCACTTCGTAAGATCCTGCATGTTGTCGGATTGAAGGGTGTACTGATACATTGCATTGCTGGAGCGGCCTCCGATGCGCAGGTCCTGCACGGCTTGGAGAAACGCCGAAGCCACCGGCAGACGGTTCAGTTGGGGGCGAAGGCGATTGATGATCTGGGCCGCGCTCACGTTCCGCGCCGCCAGCGGCTTCAGCGCGACGTACAGGGAGCCGGTATTGGTGGCCCCGCTGCCGCCGGCAAACGCAATCACATTCGCGACGGCCGGATCGTTCTCGATCACAGCCCCGATCTGCTGGATCGAGTCGTCCATCGCCGGGAAGGACGAATCCTGCGGCCCTCGCGCGGAACCACTGATCGCCCCCGTATCTTCCTGCGGGAAAAAACCCTTGGGAATCCGGACGATCAGCACCCCATTGAGCGCGATGGTGAGGAACAGAACGACGAGGGTGGGAGCCGGATGATCGAGCACCAAACGCAGGCTCCTTCGATACAACGACAGCACCCAGTCGAAGAACCTCTCGCTAACCGTGTAGAGGCGCCCATGCTTTTGCGCGCGCTCGTCTTTCAACAAGTAGGCGCACATCATCGGCGTGGCGGTCAGTGAGATGACCATCGACACCAAAATAGCCGTCGAAAGAGTGACTGCGAATTCGCGGAACAGACGGCCGACGATTCCGCCCATCAACAGAAGAGGGATAAAGACGGCAATCAGCGAAATGCTGATGGTAAAGACGGTGAAGCCGATTTCTTCCGCGCCTTTGAGCGCCGCGGCAAAGGGCTGCATGCCGTTTTCCAGGTGGCGTGTGACATTTTCCATCACCACGATGGCGTCATCCACCACAAATCCCGTCGAGATGGTCAGGGCCATCAGCGAGAGGTTGTCGAGGCTATATCCGAAGAGATACATCACCGCGAGCGTGCCGATCAGCGAGACAGGCACCGCGACGGCGGGAATCAGCGTGGCGCGGCTGTTGCGCAGGAAAACAAATACCACGACGATGACAAGCCCGATAGAAATCAGCAACGTCCTTTCGACGTCGCTGACCGAGGCGCGGATGGTCGTTGTCCGGTCGAGAACAATGGTGGTATCGATGCCGAGCGGAATGGATGCCTCGATGAAAGGAAGCTGTGCGCGTATGCGGTCGACCGTATTGATGATGTTGGCGCCGGGCTGGCGGTAGATCATGACGGAGATCGAGCGCTTGCCGTTCAAATAGCCGGCCGCGCGGACGTTTTGCACCGAATCCGTCACCTCTGCGACGTCGGACAGCCGGATCGCCGCTCCGTTTTTATAACCGACCACCAGCGGCTTGTAGCCCTCCGCGAGCGAGATCTGGTCGTTGGCCAGGATGTCCGCGGTCACAATGCCATCGGAGATCTGGCCTTTCGCCAAGTCCGAGTTCTGCAGGCTTAGCATGGACTGCAAACTCGCAAGGCTAAGTCCGTAACTAGCCAATTGCGTGGGGTTCGCGTCCACACGCACGGACGGCAGGGCGCCGCCTCCGACGCTGACTTGCCCCACGCCCTGTATCTGCGATAGCTTCTGTTCGATTACGGTGGAGGCTTCGTCATACACCGTCGCGGGGCCGTATTTGACCGAGGTCAGACCGAGAATCATGACCGGGGCATCGGAGGGATTGACTTTTCGATACGTCGGATTGCCTGGCATGTTGGCGGGCAGATAGGTTCGCGCCGCATTGATCGCAGCCTCCACGTCGCGGGCCGCGCCATCGATGTCCCTGCTGAGATCGAACTGAATGGTGAGCGATGTGCTGCCGAGCGCGCTTGCGGAGGTCATCTCAGTCACACCCGCAATATGACCGAGCTGCCGCTCCAGGGGAGTGGCCACGGACGATGCCATAATGTCGGCGCTGGCCCCCGGCAAACCCGCGCTCACCGAAATAGTCGGAAAGTCCACCTCCGGCAGGGGCGATACCGGCAGCACCTCAAACGCGACTGCCCCGGCAAGGGCGATCGCCGCCGTGAGAAGCGTAGTAGCCACGGGCCGATGAATGAAGGGCGCGGAAAGGTTCATGCCGGGCCTGGCAGTTCCGCGCCTCCGGTTTCCGGTCCGCTGGACTTGCGGGCAAAGCGCTGCCCGAGATTGTCGAAGAAGATATAGATGACGGGCGTCGTGTAAAGCGTGAGAGCCTGGCTCATCAGCAGTCCGCCCACCATGGCGATGCCCAGCGGTTTGCGCAACTCGGAACCGAAGCCGGTTCCCAGAGCCAGCGGCAGCCCAGCCAGCAGCGCCGCCATGGTGGTCATCATAATGGGGCGGAAGCGGAGCAGGCAGGCGTCGAAAATCGCGTCCGTCGCGTTCTTGCCGTGCTTCCGTTCGCCTTCCAGCGCGAAGTCCACCATCATAATGCCGTTCTTCTTCACAATGCCAATCAGCAGGACGATGCCGATGATCGCAACCATGCTCAAATCCTGGTGAAAGAGAATCAGCGCGAGGAACGCGCCAACGCTCGCCGACGGCAGCGTGGACAGAATGGTAATGGGGTGCACAAAGCTCTCATATAGAACGCCAAGCACGATGTACACTGTCACCAGCGCGGCAAGAATGAGCAACGGCACGCCCGCCAGCGAATTCGTGAACGATGCCGCCGTGCCCTGAAACCCCGCCTGCAGGCTGGGAGGCATGTGCATGCCTTTCTGCACTTTGTTGACGCTGGTAATGGCATTGCCCAGCGCGGCATTCGGCGCCAGATTGAACGATACGGTGATGGCCGGAAACTGCCCCTGGTGGGTAATGGCAAGTGACTCCGTCGTCTTCTCGAAATGCGCAAAAGCGCTCAGCGGAATCGCGGCGCTCGGAGTCGAACTGGTAATACCCGCCGAAGTGGCCCCCTTGCTCGATGCCGCCGTCGAGGCGCTCGCCGAAAGCGCGTTCCCGGGTGGGGCAAGCGTATTTGCCCCTGTCGTGTACAATGCCGACTTCGTCAGCGCATTGGACCCGGCCGAGGACGACCCCGAAGAAGCAAAAGAGGAAGAGGCTCCCGCGCCGGTCGCGCCGGAAGACGCATTCGACTGTATGTAAAGCTGGTTCAGCTTACTCGGGTCCTTTTGAAACTCCGGCTGACTCTCGAGAATGACATGGTACTGGTTTACCTGGGTATACATTGTGCTGATCTGCCGCTGGCCGAAGGCGTCATAGAGGGTGTTATCGATCGTCGCCGGCGCGATGCCAAGCCGCGAGGCGGTGACCCGGTCGATCACCAGGGATACCGCCAGCCCTCCCAATTGCTGATCGGTGGCAACGTCTTCCAATTCCGGCAACTGTTTCAGCCGCTTCACGAAGCGGTTAGTCCAGTCGTTCAGTTCATTCGCATCGGGATCTTCGAGCGTGTACTGGTATTGTGTGCGGCTCACCCGGTCGTCTACGGTAATATCCTGCACAGGCTCCATGAACAACTGAATTCCTTGAACCCGGTTTAATCTGGAATTGAGCCTGCGAATCAGGTCCGACGCACTGATCTTGCGCTGGCCGAGCGGCTTTAAGTTGATCGACATTCTTCCGCTGTTCGTGGTTGTGTTCGTTCCGTCCGCGCCGATAAAGGACGAAAGGCTTTGCACGGCCGGGTCCGCCAGAATCGCGTCCGTAAGCTCCAGTTGCTTCTCCGCCATGGCCTTTGGACCGATCGCCGCCGGCGCCTGCGATATGCCCTGAATTACGCCCGTGTCCTGTACCGGGAAGAACCCCTTGGGGATCACGATGTAGAGAAAGACCGTAAGCCCCAGCGTGGCCACCGCCACCAACAGCGTCGCCGTCTGGAATCGAAGGACGAACTTCAGCGTCCGGCCGTAGAATGCGATCATCCCCTCGAACGCGCGCTCCGAGGCCCTGTAGATGCGCCCCTGCTGCTCCTTTGCCTGGCGCCGCAAGATGCGCGCGCTCATCATGGGCGTGAGCGTAAGGGAAACCACCGCCGAAAGGACGATGGTAACGGCGAGCGTCACAGCGAACTCGCGGAACAGGCGCCCGACCACGTCGCCCATGAATAACAGCGGAATCAGTACCGCAATCAGCGATACGGACAGCGATAGAATCGTGAAACCGATCTCCTCCGCGCCCTTGAGCGCCGCTTCCATGGGCGACTCGCCGGCTTCGATGTATCGTGAAATATTCTCGATCATCACGATGGCGTCGTCCACAACGAAACCCGTGGAAATGGTCAGTGCCATCATCGATAAGTTATCCAGGCTGTAACCAAGCAGATACATCACTCCGAAGGTTCCGACCAGAGACAATGGCACGGCCACACTCGGGATAATGGTGGCATAGAGACTGCGCAAGAAGAGGAAGATCACCAGTACGACAAGTCCCACCGTCAACAGCAATTCGAACTCGACATCGGAAACCGAAGCTTGGATCGCGGTTGTCAGGTCGGTAAGTGTGGTCACCTGGATGCCCGTCGGCAGGTTCGCCTCGAGCTGCGGCACTAACTGCTTGATGCTCTTGACCACGCTGATGGTGTTGGCCCCTGGCTGGCGTTGCACATTCAGGATTACGGCCGGCGTTCGATTCATCCACGCCGCCTGATTATTGTTCTCCACGCCGTTTACGATGCTCGCTACGTCCGTCAGCATCACCGGCGCGCCGTTGCGGTATGCCGCTACCACGTTCTTGTAGTCGCCGCTGGTCACCAGTTGATCGTTGGCGTCGATCTGATAATCCTGGCGCGGTCCATCGAAATTCCCTTTAGCGGCGTTGACGCTGGCCTGAGTCAGCGCCGCGCGCAGGTCTTCCAGGTTGATCCCGTTCGATGCCAGCGCCGTCGGGTTGGCTTGAATGCGCACCGCCGGCTTTTGCCCTCCGCTTATGGTTACAAGTCCAACTCCGTTGAGCTGCGAGATCTTGGGAGCGAAGCGCGTATCCACAAGGTCCTCCACCTGGGAAAGCGGCATGGACGTTGAGGCGATGGCCAAGGTGAGGACAGGCGCATCCGCTGGATTCGTCTTGCTGTAGGTCGGCGGCGCGGGCAGAACGGATGGCAGCAGACTTTGCGCGGCGCTGATGCCCGACTGCACCTCTTCCTCCGCGACGTCGATTGCCATGGTCAGATTGAACTGCAATACGATGACGGATGTGCCTCCGGAGCTGGTGGAAGTCATCTGGCTCAATCCCTGCAATTCGCCGAATTGGCGTTCCAATGGGGCCGTGACAGTCGTCGACATCACGGTGGGGCTTGCTCCGGGATAAAAGGTGAGTACCTGAATGGTTGGATAATCGACTTCCGGCAATGCGGAAACAGGCAGTTGCGTGTAGCCGACCAGACCCACCAGAAGGATTGCAGCCATCAACAAAGAGGTGGCGACGGGCCGCTGGATAAAGGGACGCGATGGGCTCACTGCGCCTTGCTCCCGCCCGCTTTAGCCGGGACGGGCGCGTTCGAGACGGCTACCTTAACGTTGTCCTGCAGCTTATCGAAGCTGCTGTTGGCGACCACGTCTCCAGGATCGATGCCGGCAACCTGCGTCAAGCCTCCGTCCGTGACTCCCGGCTTGACGCTCCGCATATGCGCGAAATCGTCCTGGATCACGTACACAAACGACGCCTGGCCATTCTGCTGAACGGCCGATGCCGGAATCAATGTTACTCCCTGCAGCGTGTTTACCAGCAGCCGGGTGTTTACAAACTGGTTCGGAAAAAGCGCTCCGTTCTTGTTGTCGAACAGGGCCCGGCCTTTTACCGTTGCGGTTGTCGTGTCGATTTGGTTATCGAGCGTCAACAGCGTCCCGCTCGCGATCTTCTTCTGCGCGGTGCGGTCGAAGGCATCGACGGGAAGGTGCGCCCCCTTCGCCAGGCGGGCTTGAACTTGGCCCAGACTATCTTCCGGTATTGTGAAAATGACTGTCGTGGGTTCCAACTGCGCGATGACCGCGAGAGTCGCCGTTCCGGCGGACTGCACCACGTTGCCCGGATCCACCAGCCGCAAACCCACCCGGCCGGCGATCGGCGCGGTGATGTGACAAAAGTCGACTTGAACCTGGGCGTATTGCACCATTCCCCGGTCGTTCTTTACCGTACCCTGGTCCTGCACTACTAGCTTTTCCTGGTCATCCAGAACTTGCTGTGCAATCGCGTTGCGTTCGCGCGCGGTGCGGTAGCGCTCCACATCCATCTGCGCCTGCGCGAGCACGCCTTCGTCCTTTTCGAGCGCCCCCTGCGCCTGCAATAGCGTAGCGCTGTAAGGACGCGCATCGATATCCACCAGCGGATCGCCCTTCGCTACAAGTTGACCCTCCTGGTAGTGTACGGTTACGATCAGTCCCGTCACCTCGCTCGTGATCGAAACCGTATAGACCGGGGTGACCGTACCGATTGCGTCGAGATAAACGCCGATGCTGCCCTTTTGGGCCGTCGTGGTCGTCACGCCGATCCCCGGCGCGGGCCGCGCCGCAGCCGCTGCCGCCGCTTTCTCGGCGGCCTCACGGTGGCGTAAGATCAATACGAACGCGAGTACAAGACCCAGCAGCAACAGACTCCAGAAGAAGAGCCACGCAATCCGATGCCGGGGACGGGCGGGAGGCGCGATTTGATGGTCGGGGCCGATGGCTGTGCACTCGCTGATGTCGTCTATCAACGGAATCTCCGTTCTCAACTCCGGATTCCACGCCTGCAGGCGAGTGCAGAAGCTGCACGTCAAAGTGCGGACTTTGCATTCGCCCTTGCGATGCCTTGCCCCCGTACTCCATTTCCATGTTGTTCTCTCCCGGAGAACCTATGTTCCAGTAGCAGCCATTTGTCCGGTTCGGCTTGCAAGCCTCCCTTCTTGGGCGCGGCTAATTAAGACGTTGTGACGATCCCGCCAATGTTGCCATGCGAAACCGACGATTCGGATCGCTTCTTCAGCGTCAAACGGCTGCGCAAGAACGTCCCAGGCTCCGAGGTTAATGGCTTCCGCCCACAACCGCTCATCCGCCAACCGCGAAGTCACGATTAGAAGCGGGGGATCGGGAAAGAGCGAAATCCGTTCTAACAACTCCCCCCAAGTGCCTGACGCGATCTCGCTATCGCAAATTACGATTGGAAGTGGTCTTTCCTCCAGCACGGAAATGGCCGAAGCGACTGTGGCGCTCGCGATCACGGTCCAGTTGAAATTGACGCTCCGCTCCAGAGAAGCGCGATCTTCGTGGTTGGAGCTGACGAATAGAACAGCTCTTAGAGGGGTCTCAAGGGCCGGCGGCATGTTCGCGCCGATCCATCTTTTGGTTTGCCGTCGGCTGTCTGGCACGTTACCTCCAGATCGGAAGATTAATCCCCCTCGCCTTGCTGGCTGCGGAGGCTCTCTGACGCCATCTTGCACCGACCGCGACCCCGCCGCCCCGAAACATGGGCGTGACGACTGCCTTGCTCTGAAGAGCAGGACATCACGCCCATGTGGGGTCAGGCGCACAACGTCCCTCGACCCGATGCTTCGGTAAGCGAACTGACCCTCTGGCTCAAGTCCGTGCCGGTCGTCGTGTCCGTGTGGCCCAATAACAATAGCAGTTCAACATTTCGAGGTCTGTTCAAAATTGAACAGTTTGATCCCCGGCGCAGCGAGCGTTGGGGAACAAATCGTGCAGTCAAGGCGCTAGCCCTTTGCGCCAGTCGTCGTCGGTAGTTTTGCGGCGTTGCGTAGGAGGCCCACGTGGCGGGGCCAGAATCGCCCGCACTCTCGTCAGGGTTGACTCACGATGGCGAGTTCGAGCGGCTCTGGTATGGAATGGACTGGGGCTTTGACCTGACCGTAGCTGGCCGGTTGCGGCGGTACTGCTTGGAGTTGGAGCCTTTTTCGGCTTCCGTCCAGGATGGCGCCTGTGCGTTCGTTGTCCCGAGGCTGAGCCGCTCAAATCGCTCCAGGCGCATGATGGCCCTGTCCACGTCTTCCCGTTCCGAGAGGAGCTCCGAAATGAACTTCGACACATCCATGAGTAGCCGTTGGCCCCAGGGCCGCTCCGTTCAAGACCTTTATTAACCTGAAGGTAGCATGACCAAACATCCTCGTATGTTCAGAATTGACCACCCGGGAGACTCGCTCAAGCTTGCAGCCGCCATTTCAACTGGAGTATATTCTCTGGGTGAAAGGCTGTTGAGGTATGACGGCAAAGGCCAAGCCAACGGTCGGTATTAAGAGCTTTTTGACCGAATCGAATGCCGGCAGAACCGTCGCCGAGTATCGCGTGAACGACCGCATCTACGACCAGGGCGACGCGGCAACGCACGTCTTCCTCATCAAGGAAGGGAGGGTCAAACTCACGGTCCTATCCGGCCAAGAATCAGCTTTTTTATGAACCGGTTTCGCAAGCTCGGGTTCATCGACTACAACGGAGGGCTGGAGATCCATAGTTCCCTGTTGAATGTCGTTCTGCACGATTAGGGCGTGAAGGGCGGAGTGGGCGGTCTGTCCGCTATCAGCCGGCGGCAGCGCTCGCCTTCTCGGGGCGTGGCGTCGCTAACAGATTCTGAACCGCGGTTGTGAGCGCCTTGGCCGTAATCGGCTCCTGGAAGATCAGGACCGAGGACGGCCGGAGTCTGCCCAGACCGGCGGCGTCCGAGTCATCGAAGGGCTGAGAATCAGGCCCAAGATATTCTTGTCTCGCAGGCATGGAGGTTGGCATTGCGCGTGCACAGCTCAGTCGCTCAGTCGCGCATTCCTGTGAAGGTTACGGAGAGTTGGAGTAAGATTAGGAGCGGCTATGCCGGTGATACACGTGGTGGATTACGGGCGACGCGAGGTGTGCACCATCGCCCGGGGTCCGATCACTCTGGACGACATCCTGAAACACCTTAATCAGGAGCATCGGGATAAGGGCCTTGCATATCGCGAGCTAATCGAAGCCTCCGCGGCAACGCCTGCGTTTTCATCTTCCGACGTGCGGAAGACAGTCGAACTGCTTCGAGCGTACGGTCAGGAGGGAGTACTTGGCCCAACTGCCATCGTGGTTGGGAGCGAGTTCGCTTACGGTATGATGCGGATGCTCTCAATCCTGCTTGAGGGTATTTGCGAACTGCAGCCATTCCGAACTCGACAAGAGGCTGAAGAATGGCTCACCCACGCTTCCGCCTCTGGCTGGATCGGTAAGTCCCAGAAGGCGTCCTAACACTTTGCGGCTTCCACGTGACGGTCTGTGTCGCTGCGGGCGGCTGGGGCTGGCGAGGCGCAAATTGAAGGACTGCCCGTTCGAAGCCTGATGAACAGGCGAGGCTCTTCGGGTGTAATCAACCAGACTTCAGGCCGTACTGGAGACGTGAAACCAACCTTGCGAATCGAGGATCTCTCGCACCTTGTGAGCCAGTGCACTCGGCGTAAAAGGCTTCTGCAGGAACGCCGCTCCCGCCTTGACGCCTTCCTTCAGAATCACATCTTGCGTGTGGCCAGACATGAACAGCACCTTGATGCCGGGCCTTGCCGTTACAATCCGCTCCGCCATCTCACGGCCTCCGAGTTCCGGCATGACGACGTCGCTCAGCAGCAGGTCGATCTTTCCGTGGTGCGCTTCAGACACGGACAGGCCGTCGCGCCCATCGCGAGCCTCCAGGACGACGTATCCACGGCCTTGCAGAATCCTGCTCGCGAGCTTCCGGATCTGATCCTCATCCTCCACCAGCAGAATCACCTCCGCGGACCCCTTCGGCGCTTCGGCGAGACTGCCCATTTGACGCTCCCGCAGTTCCACCGCCGCCGCGATAGCCGGCAGCAGCACCGTGAATCTGGTACCCCGCCCAAGTTCGGAGTGGCACCAGATGCTGCCGCCGCTCTGTTCTACGATACCCAGAACCGTGGCCAGCCCCAGCCCAGTTCCCTTGCCGGTTTCTTTGGTAGTGAAGAAGGGTTCGAAGACGTGGGTCTGCGTCTCCGGGTCCATGCCGACGCCGGTGTCGTGAACCCCCAGTTCCACGTACTGGCCGCCGGCAAGGTTGTGCAGGTGAGCCTCCGCCTCGGAAACGGTCACATTAGCCGTTTTGATCGTCAGGGCGCCTCCCGCGGGCATGGCGTCCCGCGCGTTCAGGCAGAGGTTCATGAGCGCGCGCCCAATTTCGCCGGGATCGGCCCTCACCTGCCATATGCCGGCGGCCAGGCGAACCTCGACTTTGATCGCCTCGCCGACGGTGCGCCGCAGCATGTTCACGAAGTCTCCGATCACCGTATTCACGTCGAAGACCTTAGGCTGGAGGACCTTGCGCCGGCTAAAGGCGAGCAATTGATCGGTGAGAGCGGCTGCCCGATTCCCGGCGCTTTCGATTTCCTGCGCGAACTCGATGCCTTCGTGGCCGGCTTCGAGGGTATCCATAACCAGACGGCTATAGCCGATTATGGCCGTAAGCAGGTTGTTGAAATCGTGGGCAATACCACCGGCAAGCCTTCCGATGGCTTCCATCTTCTGCGCCTGGCGAAGCGCTTCCTCGGTCAACCGCAGGGCTTTTTCGGCCTGTTTACGCACAGTGACATCGTCGATCGCGATCAGGATCAGATTCAGACGCTCCAGGGCGCAGCCATTGACGACCAAAGCCCGGAACCCGACCGGGGGAAACTCCCGCTCCACCTCAAAGCTCTCGAACGACTTGCGGGCAGGCAAGACGCGCTCCAGCACATCTCGAAATCCGGGGATATCCCAACCCCCTCCGCCCAGCGAGTAAAGAATCTGACCTTCGGCCTCACGCGCCGGTATCCCGAACGTCTTGACAAACGCCTGGTTGACGGTCTTGATCCGCAAGCCTTCATCGAGCACCAGAAGGGGTACTCGCACCGTTTCGACTATGGAACTAGCGAAGTTACGGGAATCGGTAAGGGCTGCATTGTTCGCCTCCAGTTCCTGGTTGATCGTGATCAGCTCTTCGTTGGTGGATTGCAACTCTTCTTTCGCGGTCTCCAGTTCCTCGTTGAGACTTTGCAACTCTTCGTTGGCCGAAAGGCCCTCCTCCGCTGCGCTCTGGCTCTCCTCGTCCGCGGTTTGATATGCCTCGGCAGCCGCCAGAAGCCGCTGGCGCGCCTCCTCGATCTCCTTTTTCAGCTTCGCGATCTGACGGTCTCGTCCGGCGATGGCTCCCCCTTGCTCCACCGACCTTGCGCCGGCTTCCACCGGATGTTCTTCCAGCCTCTGCGCAGGCTCGAGAATGACCAGCAGAGAGCGCCTCGGGGCGCCGTCGTAGATCGGCGTAACCTCGATATTCACCTCCCGGATCGCGCCGTCCGATTCGTAGGCCGCCTGCGCCCGGCGCACCGTTTCTCCGCTGCCCGCCGCCTCGTGAATCAGCTTCTCAATCTCGAGGAAGAGTCCGGTGTCCGGAATCAGGCTCAACAAATGGAAGTTCATTTTGCCCGCCGGCAATTTGAAAAATGGAGTTGCATCGCCGCGGATTTCAAGCACCTCCAGCGCTTCATCCACCAATACGGCGACCGGGCTATATTTCGAGAGCAGGATGCGGTCGACCAGCCTGCCTACGTCTGCCTCCGGAAGCCGGCCAATCGGCGCCTGCACCGCCAACTTGGCGGCGTCGCCGGCGCCAGTCAGGCGGGCCCGAGCCAGGAATCGCGGCCTTCTGGCCAACTCCACCTTGACGTAAATTCGGTGCTCACGGTCTACCGGCTGGAACAGGTCGTCGAGATTCGGCGTCTCCGACTGCCCGAGCATCAGGAATCCGTCTTGCTTGAGGGCGTAATGGAACGCGGAAATGACGTTCTTTCTGACGGCTCCAAGGTAAATCAGTACGTTGCGGCAACTGATCAAGTCCAACTTCGCGATAGGAGGATCGTCGATCAAGTTGTGCCTGCTGAATACACACAGCTCGCGCAGAGCCTTATTCACCTGGTAGCCGCCTTCGATTTTCTTAAAATACCGGTCCAGGCGTTCCGGGCTGACATCGGCAGCGATGTTCTCCAGATATTTGCCGCTCCGGGCCTTCTGGATGGCCGCTTCGCTGATATCGGAAGCGAAAACCTGCAGGGGGAAGACCGCGCCCGCGGCCTTCAAGTACTCCTGTAAGGATATGGCGATTGAGTATGCCTCCTCTCCGGTGGCGCACCCCGGCACCCAGATGCGAATCGCCATGCCCTCGGGCCGGTTCTTAAGGATGGCAGGGAAGACCAGCCGCTTTAGCGAATCGAACGATCCGGGGTCGCGGAAGAAGGCGGTGACGGAGATTAGGAGATCCCGTTGCAGTAAGCTGCGTTCAGCGGGATCCTGCCTGAGTCGTTCGGCGTACTCTTCGAGGCCGGCGATGTCGCGCAAAGCCAGGCGGCGAATGATCCGGCGTCTGACGGTTTTCTGCCGATAGAGCGAAAAGTCGATGCCGGTGGTCTCACGCATCAGGTTCAGGATTTCGAGGAACCTCGCGTTATCTTGTTCCGGCCCAATCCCGAGTTCCGCGATCCCTGCAACCGCGAGCTGGGCGTGCCGGGCAATCCGCGCCAGTTCAGCAGCGATTTGCGCCGGGGGCAGGACGAAATCGACGCCGGTCGCCGCCTCCGCCATCTGCGGCATGCTGGCGAATTCGGCCGAGCCCGGCTCCTGTACGAACGTGAAGCCGCCTGCCTCGTCGATCGCCTGCAGGCCAAGCGATCCGTCCGACCCGGCGCCGGAAAGAACCACGCCAATCGCCTGGCTGCGGCAATCCTGGGCCAAGGATCGCAGGAAACGATCGATAGGCAGATGCGGCCCTAACACTTGACTGCGGGGACTCAATTTCAGGATCCGATTGGCAATGGTCAGCTCCCTGTCGGGAGGTAGCACGTACACGTGGTCGGGCTCTACCGGCAGGCCATCCTCGGCGTCCCTGACTGGCATCGTGGTAGCCCGCCCGAGGATCTCGCTAAGGCTGCTATGGTGCCTCGGGTCGAGGTGTTGGATGAGTACCAGGGCAAGACCCGTGTCCGCAGGCAGGTTACGCAGCAGGAGCCGAAACGCCTCCAACCCGCCGGCAGAAGCGCCGACGCCGACTACCGTAAGGCCCTTTGCCGCCGCATCGTCCCGATCGCCCGCCGGTTGGGCGTCCGATGGGATCGTTCCAGACGTCGAATCATTGTCCATGACCCCTCCCGGCCGCGCCATTAGCAATCGCTGTGCCCAAACCATGCGGCCTGGCCCCAACTTGCCCGGAACCATCCGGGAATACAACGGGCACGAGAATCCTCTGAATGCTCAACATCCGCCTCCTAACCGGACTCAATCAACGTGCGTTCAGTTCCGGGCCGGACGGGCGCGCAAGTTGTGCACGGCATGGAACCAATCTTCCTCCGGCGATCCTTCGGGGCAGCCCCTGGCCTGCCACAACGAATGAGCCAGCCTGGCGATGTCCTCGTGACCGAACATCACAAAGCCGTGTTCATTTACAGCTTCCGCGTGCACGTGTTCGCCGTGCTGGTGAACCTCTTGCGAGTGCTCAAGAGCCTGCCTGGAGCGCTCGTGTCCGGTCTCGTGATCTTGCTTTTCATGCGCCTCCGCGGCGCTCTGGTGCGCGTGGGCCGCCCCGTCGTGGAGTTCGGCGGCCCGCTGATGATTTTCGTAATGCGATCCATTGTTGTAACGTTTAGCCATTGGAACCTTCCTATCCGGCCAGACTTGATCTTAAGCCAAAACGGGATCCTCGTGTTACGCCGGGCGCACTCCGAGCCGGACGCGGATTGCGTAGATCGTTATCTGTGGCGTCTTCCTATCCTTGTCTTCCGCAACGGTCATCGGCGCCGAGGGTATTCATCTGCTCCTGTGTCACGAAGCTATCCGGGTCTTTATCGAACACAGCCTTACATCCACGGCTGCAGAACCGGCGCCTGCTTCCGGCATGTTCCGAAGAAACAGCAGCCCAGCTTGGGTCTAGCGGCATCCCGGAGACCAGATCCAGTTGCACTGCGGTCGAACTCGTGGCCATCTCGAAGTCTATCCTCTACTTTTGAGCGCTTGCACGAGTGTGACCATACACGGAAGGATGCCCGCGCTTCCCTCAAACGAGCTGCGCCGCATCGGCCGATGCGGCCAGCGATGCGATTCCTCCTCCGATCAGGTAGACCTTCGTTTCGTCTTGCACGGCTGATTGATCGTTCGGCATAGAGATCCCCTTCAATTGTGCACGCCAGAGTGCAGATTTTGCGTCTGCCGGGTTGTGCTCATATACTTGTGCGAGTCCACCACCTCTCGCCAGTACACGCACAGCGCCATCGCCAGATCACGCCACGGGAACCAGCCCCATCGGCGCGCCGGTGGCCCCTGAAATGGTTTTCATACGCATCTTGCGCAAACAGCAGGCGTCGCGGCGGTCCCCGGAAAGGCTGAGTGAGCCAGGGCCGGCCCGAATCGTGCTTCATCGTGATTAAGGAGATACAGGAATTTCAAGATGAATACGCGCACTCGATGGCCCGCGGTGCTGGCGATGGTTGCGGTCGGCATACCGGCAGGCGTCTCGCAGCCTATGAAATCAACCGATCCAAGCGGCGGAGCCGCAAAGATCTCTTCCCGCACTCCCCTGAGCAATGAAGGTCAAGCCTTGCTTCAAGCGACCATCAACAGTGGCAAGTCAGACTTGCGCTGGCCGGATTTCAGCGATTACGGCAAGCGGGTAAAGGAGTTCTACGGCCTAGACGGCAACTCCTTGTGGTGGGTCAAGGACCTGGAGCCGACCGCACAAGCGCGACAGGTGATCGCACTAATGCTCCAGGCTAACCAAAAGGGGCTGTCCGCGGACGACTATGATGGTTCCCGTTGGAGCGGTCGGCTGGCGAAACTCAAGCCCGCGACTCTGCGGCCGGCCGAGGCGGATGCCGTAAGATTCGATCTTGCGCTTACAGTTTGCGCGATGAGATATATCTCAGACCTACACATCGGTAAGGTGAATCCGAAGCGTTTGGACTTCGCCTTTGACGAGGAGTCCAAGAAATACGACCTGGGCGAGTTTCTCAAAGACCGAATTGTCGCCGGGACCGACGTTGCCGGCGCTCTGGCGCAAGTAGAACCGCCGTATCCCGGCTACCGCCGCACCCTGCAAGCTTTGCAGTCTTATGCGGGGTTCGCGAGCAAGGACGACGGGGAGCAATTCCCGCGCGCAAAGAAAACGGTCGGCCCCGGCGACAGCTATCCCGGCGTCCCACGGCTCACGCGACGACTCCGGTTGCTTGGCGACCTGCCGCCCGGCGCCAATGTTCCAGCGGATAAAACGGTTTACACCCCTGCCTTGGTGGACGCCGTCAAGAACTTCCAGCGCCGCCATGGCCGGGACCCGGACGGACGAATTGGCGCGCAAACCTTGGCCGACTTGAACGTACCTCTGAGCCGCCGCGTACAACAAATGCAACTGGCGCTGGAGAGATGGCGGTGGTTGCCGGACGCCTATCGGAACTCGCCCATCGTTGCCAACATCCCCGAATTCCGTCTTCGCGCCTACGACAAGGACTTCAAGGTCGGGGTGACGATGAACATCGTGGTGGGCAATTCCTTCGGCCGCGATACCCCGGTGTTCGCCGATGCCATGACCTATGTGGTCTTTCGGCCGTACTGGGAAGTTCCACCCTCCATCGTCACGGCGGAACTCATTCCGCACATCTTGAAGAACCCTGGTTACATGACGAAGAATGGCTTCGAGGTTGTGGACAGCCGCCAAAAGGTGGTCAGTACGGGGCCGGTGGCGCGCGACACCCTGAACGGGATTCGAGCCGGCAAGCTCTTCATCCGGCAGATCCCGGGTCCAAAGAACTCACTTGGCCTGGTGAAGTTCGTCTTTCCCAATAGCGACGACATATACATGCACGATACGCCCGCCACCGAAGTCTTCGCAAAGTCGAGGCGGGATTTCAGTCACGGCTGTATTCGTCTGGAAAAGCCCGCCGACCTGGCCGCATGGGTGCTGCGCGACAATCCCGGCTGGAACCCGGAGCGCATTCAGGCGGCCATGAACGGTAGCGCTACCCAGCAGGTTAATCTCACGCATCCGATTCCCGTCCTGATCGTATACATCACCGTTGTCGTTCTGGAAGACGGGCTGGTGCACTTCTATGACGATATCTACGGGCACGACGCGGCCCTACAGCAGGCTCTCGCGAAGGGGTATCCGTATCCTGAGTGAAGGATCGAAGGTGGTTACCAGTGGCGTACGGGTCCCACATCCACATGGACGAAATTGGAATCGCGATAGTAGCCAACGCCCCCGCGTCGAAGGCGCAGCGCCGCGTCCCGCACCCTCGCGGTGGCAATTCCCGGCAGCCGAATGTCAATGGCCTCTGCCTGCATGTGGAGACTATGGACGGCGACGCCCGTCTTCGCGCCGCGGGTACGCAGGAACTCATTGCTCTTTGGCGTGCGGTATCCGCAGATGACATCGATCTCGCCGCCGTCATCGTTTACCGACGATGTCAGGTCGTAGAGCAGGTCGAACAAGTGAGGATCGAAATGGCGTACGTCTCCCGTGCGGCTGTCGCGGAGGTAATGGTCGAGTTTGGCCAAAGATTCCGGCAAGTAGGCGTCTCCCCGCCGATAGACGATATCCAGCCGTTCGTTGCTGTGGGTGTGATAGAAAAGAAGGCGATATTCGCGTGGGGAGGAGGTTTCGGATCTCAATGTTTGCCCCAGCGGGGCAACAAACAATAAGACAATCGGCCATAAAATGTTGTTGCGGGTTCCCGATGTCATATAAGTTATCGTAACATCCATCGTGAACCTGGTGGTTGGGAAGTCTTATCCCTGACAAGATGAGCCCGGGGCGCGGTTCATTTCTCACGCAAGATGAGCCTGGAACGATCCAGCGCGCTGGAGATCGATCGTCAGCATGCAAGCGGGAGAAACGGTTCCGCCTGGCGCAGATTCAGGCGTCGTTGGATGCCACCGGCGTCAAACGTCCCGGTGGACGCTGGGTCGCGAAAAAGATTCGCACTCCTTCGGCCCCGCACGGCTCGCTGCGGTTATAGGGAATTATCGTCCCAACGACTAAGGGTTCTAAGGGAATCGCACTTCCAGATTGCGGCCTGTGAAGATCGCCGATTTCTCCATATCGCCCACCCTCACGCGGATCTCGCGCCTGGCGGGCGGCAACATTCGCGAACCGGGCGCCAAGCGTAGCGTTAGCGCGCTGCGCGCCTCGTTCCAGGCCATCTGTATGCCCATCCATGCGCCTTTTCGATAGTCGAAGGAACTCCCGTCGTCTTCATACAGCAGGAAGGAGCCGTCGGCACCAGGATAGACCGTGACATCCAGGGGACCATCTACCTTTTCGGCCGTATACTGCTTCAACGGGCCCATAGGAAGGACGGCGCCCGCGCGAACGAACAGCGGGATGGTTTCGAGGTCGACCCTTCGCGTGATTTCCCTGCCGCCGCTGTGCCTCTCGCCGGTCCAGAAGTCGTACCACGCGCCTTTCGGCAGGTACGCGCTGCGTTCGGAGGCGCCTTTCTCCACTACCGGGGCCACCAGGATGTCGCGGCCCCACAGATATTCATCGCCCCGCGCCACGGCCACGGGGTCGTCCGCGTAGTGCAGCCACAGGGAGCGCATCGGCGGAATGCCGGATTGGGCGCATTCGCGAACCGCGCTGTAGAGGTACGGCATCATGCGGTAACGCAGCTCAAGGTACTTCCTGCAGATGGGTTCCACGGCAGAGTTGTGATATTCGGCCTCCGGAATGGTGAAGCGTGTTTCGGCGGCGACGTCGCCGGCGGGCGCGCCCTGGTTCCAACCCCACGGAAGGCGCAACGTCCACACGCGCCCGTGGGAGCGGAACAGCGGGCAGAACGCGCCGAACTGAAACCAGCGCACATAGAGTTCGCCGGTGAATTCGTCGGTCGGCACGAAGCCGCCGATGTCCGTTCCCCAATAGGGAATGCCGCTGAGGCCGCTGTTGATGCCAATGGGAACCTGGTTCTTCAGGGTCTCCCAAAGGGAGCTGACGTCGCCCGACCAAAGGAACGCCGCGAAGCGGCCCATCCCCGCCGCGCCATTGCGATGCAGCGCGTAGGGCCGCTCATTGGGACGGTCGAGCCGGTAGGCGTCCCAGTACATGCGGTTGCGCGCCAAGCGCGAAGGCAGGTCGAGGGCGTCGCCTTCGTCCGGCCACCAGCCATCCACTCCGGTGGCGAGCGTCGTGCGATGCATGTCCCAATAGCAGCTCGCCTGACCCTCGGCGCGACGGCTTGCATCGCAGGCGTCGCGGACCGTGCCCTGGAGCTGGCGAATCCCGGTGGGATACGCGACGTGCAGCACTACCTTGAAGTGGTCCTGGTGAAGCTGTTCGAACATGACTTTCGGATCCGGCATGACCTTCGGATTGAAGGTGAATTCCGTGTTGTTGGTATTCCAGCCGGCCGGGCAAAAGCCGGTACCCAGGTAGATCATGGCGTCGCAGGGCAGCTTCTTTTCCCGGAAGAGCCTGGCCTCCTGAAGAATCGCTTCCCGCCCCGCCAGCGTGCGGTGGGATTGCTGGTAGCCGAGACTCCAAAGTGGTGGAAGTTCGGGCCGGCCGGTGAGGCGCGCCCACTCCGCCATAATCGTTGCCGGATCTTTGGATACCACCACGAACAGGTCGATCGGCAGCGCGAACGTGGAAATGTCCGCCGGTGGTGGCGGCGTGCCGCGCCCGCCACTCGGAACGAACTCCGGCACCGGCTGGAACTTGCTCTCATCGCCGGTGAAGTCGAACCGGCCGAACGGCTGATGGAAGTAAATGGCCCAGCCGCCGGCGCCGATCAACCACGGAACCGGCACGCGGCTCCCGAAGGTGCGCAGGTTGTACCCGTTGGATCCGCTCACCATGCGATCGCTGCTGCCGCGGCGGTCGAATTGCGGTCCGCCTTCACCCAATCCCAGAATCGGCGCGGAGCCTGTGGTGAAGGAAACCACCGCCGTCTCCCGATCGATGCGAATTGTCTGGACCGTTTCTCCGCTTGCGGTCTCGATGCGGAATCTCAGCGGATCTGGAGTGAACGCCACCCGCAAGTCGCCGAGCGCCGCCGTCCGCGGGCCCGCCACGCCGCGCAACTTCGCCGCCGGGCCGGTGAAGGCGGTGCGGATCAGGGTCCCGTCGTCGGCCATGCCTGCCGGTTTCCCGTCCTGAATCGGCTGCACCGTCAGCCGGAGAGTGTGTGGACTCACCGCAGTGAGTTGGATCTCGACCTCTTTGCCGGCGATCCGCAGTTCCGCATCCGCTCCATGGCCGGCCCCGGCAGGCAGCAGCGCGGCGCCCGCGGCGCCTAAGCCCCGCACAATTTGGCGACGGGAAATCAAAGGCCAACTTTGCGATTTCGCCATTCTCCCTCGTAACCCTCCGCGGGCCGCCCAAGCGCGCGCGGACCCACGCTGCGCTGGCCCTGGCTTAGCTCAGAATGCCGCCGCGCCCGCCTCAGCGACCGAGTGATCCTGAGCGCCGGACCCGCCGCTGACGCCGATCGCGCCGACCACCTGCCCGTTCTTCTTCAATGGAATGCCGCCCGCGAAGATCATGATCTTCCCGTCGTTCGACGCGTGGATGCCAAAGAACTGGTTGCCCGACTGCGAATGTTCCGCCAGGTCCTTCGTCGCGATATCGAATGCCCGCGAAGTGAAAGCCTTCTTGATGGAGATATCGATACTGCCCATCCAGGCGTTATCCATGCGAACGTGCGCGACCAGATTTCCGCCCGCGTCCGCCACGGCAATGTTCATCGGCTGGCCGATGTCTTTCGCTTTTTTCTCAGCCGCGGCGATGACGCGGCGCGCGTCGTCCAGAGAAACTCCCAAGTAGTTTTGTGACATCCTGCTTTTTACGCCTCCTTCGGATTGATTATATGTCCGCGATCCTAGGCGCTTGAGCCTGCGAGCCATCCGGCCGCATTTCGCCTGCCACGGAATCTCCGCCGCCCGGCGCGGAGCGAATCATACTCCGCCCACTGCTGCCGATGAGAAAGGCGTGATTTCAATCAAGAAATACATCGAGCGAAACAGCGAAAAGCGCTTCGAGGCTACCCTCGCTTCCTACCGGGCGGCGCTCATCGCAATGGGGGAGAGCGGTGTGCAAGCTTGCCCGCCAGTAGGCCTCGGCCTACGTCAGAGCCTTCTGAGCCTTCAGGCCGCTCTTTCAGCGGAGTCGACCTCGCAGGGCTTCCAGGAAACCGGGCAGAAGGTGGAGAGTGAACTCTGCAAGTGGGACTCCGGCGCCGCCAACTACTTCAAGAAGAGGGCCGACGAGGTTAAGGAACTCATGGTGATACTGGCCCATACGGCCGAACTCACCGGTGAGCGCGATCAGCGCTATACCCGCCGGTTTCAGGCATTTACCGAACGCCTGGAAGCCATCGCCGACCTGCACGATCTTGCGCTAATCCGCGATTCGCTGGTAAAGGGAGCTACCGATCTGCAGGCTTGCGCCGAGGCGATGGCGGAGGAGAGCCGGGAATCGGTCGCCCGCCTGCGTGATGAAGTGACCGCGTACCAGACGCGCCTGGACGATGCCGAGCGACTGTCGGGCCAGGATCCGCTCACCGGCCTGGACAACCGCAGGCGCGTCGAGTCCTCTATTCGGCGACTACACAGTCCGCGCGGGGAACACCAGCCAGAAGGTAACCGTGAGCGCCGCCATAGGAGCCGCGGCGTGGCAGGAGGGCGCCTCCTTGCGGGCGCTGCTGGAGGCTGCCGACGCAGACATGTACCGCGAGAAAGTTGCCGGGTCAACCGGTCATTTTAGCCCCCGGCCCGTGACCAGGTAGACCGCGAAGGTTCCCAGCCAGTGACCGCCATCGTAATGCTCGCTCTTGATGCTGGCGAGGCCGGCATTGCGGAGACGGGTCGCCAATTCCGCCATCGCCGCCCCGCGGCCGCCGGCGGCGGGCGCCACGGAGAGAATCCCCTCGATCATCCACGCTCGGCTCAAGTTCAGGCCCGCCAGGTGGTACAACTTGGGATCGGTGACGTCTGGAACGGCGGTCGGCTCGAAATTGAGGCGCTCGATAAAGTCCCGGAACCACGTCCCGAACTGCCCGGCCGGCAGGATGCGCCGCATCAGGTCCGCTTCGGCCAGGCAGGGAGAGAGGAAGTCCTCGCCCGACGGCTCATAATTCACCGGGCAGGCGCGGTCCTTCAGGTAGTAATGGCGCGCGCGCTCATCCACCAGCTTGCCGAATTCAGCGTTGCCGGCGATGCGGGCATAGTCGAGCATGAGGCTCATGCTGAACGCCGTATTGTTGTGCTCGCCGACGCGGATGGGGTTGTCGAGCTTGGGCAGCCACGCGGATAGGCGCGCAACCGCGGCCTGTTCCAGCGGCGCAAGCGTAACCGACCACTGTTTGGCCTGAGGATCGTCCCACTCTTTCAGCTCCGCCGCCAGTTGCAACAGCCATGCCAGGCCGTAGGGCCGCTCGAACGCGACGCGGCCTTCCGCGTTCAGGTACGTCACTTCCTGTGCGATGTTGGCGGGCGTGAGGCTCTGCGCCAGGGCCGCGCGGGCTTCCGCCGCGAACGGCGCCTGCGGGAAGAGCCGGACCAGACGCACCAGAAGCCAATGCCCGTGCACGGAGGAGTGCCAGTCGTAGCATCCGTAGAAAGCCGGCGTGAGCTCACGCGGCGGCTTCACGTCGGCGTCGGAGTTCATGGAATGGGCGATCTTGTTGGGGTACTCCTTGTGCACACAGTCGAGCGCCAAACGGGCAAATCGGGCTGCCTGCGCCTGGTCGAAATCGGAAGCGGCCATGAGTCCTCCGCCAAAAAGGATGCCTAGTGGCCTGTCGCGGTGAATTCGTTAGCATGGCCGCACCCGACGACGGGCATCGGCGTATTTCCAATTGAACGGGCGTGCCGTCTTTGAATAAGCGCGGATGTAGCGCATCAGCTTGCGC
>Ga0181520_10001081_pt1 | contig 57138 bp, 29 predicted proteins | sample PEATcosm2014_Bin_29_FD_132451 | JGI IMG/M metagenome (GOLD analysis project Ga0181520, IMG submission 132451) | Peatland microbial communities from MTU Mesocosm Facility, Houghton, MI, USA - PEATcosm2014_Bin02_30_metaG | ecosystem: Environmental > Terrestrial > Soil > Wetlands > Peat | place... | reverse complement strand
TACCTCGAAGACTACTTGCTCGCGTGCCAATCTGTCCCGGGGCTCGATGTTGCCGCATTTGAGTGGAGCGCGCAAGATCCATCGGGCTTTCGTGCGCGGCTCGACACTGATCTGCTCCCCTTCAAGCCGACGGTAGTCCTGACTTGCTTCGGCAACCTCTCAGCCGACGCGTACGCGGCGAATACTTATGGCAGGGCCCAGACCGATCTGGTGGAGGCCTTGAAGAAGGCCGGCGTTCGTACCATTGTCATCAGTTCGCCTAAATGCGTCGATTCGTTCGCATAACGCCTACTACGGCCATCCCTCGATTCCCATCGGGCAATACCACGGAGAGCCGGGCACTAAGACCCGCATGACTTCTGTACTCTTGCCGGCGCCGCCGCAGGCGTACCACGGGCCGGCTATCGCTTGCGGAAGCAGTTATACGCTCCAGATCCACCGGCGTTTCAATCCCGAGTTTCCCGATGACGATAAACTTCCGGCCGGGGTCGATGTCTACCGCAAGGCGCTGGCGTCAGCCGCCGATGGCACGGTCGTGATTGCCAGCGTCGGCATGCTGGAGAACTTGCAAGACCTGATCCAATCCCAACCTGATCCAGTCAGCAATCTCAGCGGCCTTGATCTGGTGCGGAAGAAAGTGAGGCAACTGGTCATTATGGCCAATACCCAGCCGCAAGACGCCTATGTCCTGGGCAAATGGCCGACGAAGATCCTATGGACGACTTATGTCGGCAGCGGCATCGGCACCGGACCCTCGCTCATCAACGCGCCGGAGAACAACCCGGTTCGCGTGGCCTATGATCTGTTCGGTGTACTCCGCACCGGCCGCCAGAGTTGGGACTTGACCGCATCGTGGTTGGCTGTGCGCGGTCCCGGTGAGGTATGGGATGTCGTCGCGGGACGCCCGCAATTCGTCAACGACATCACGCATTCCCCGGCCACGGCCTACCCGAACGAGAGCGAGGTTACGGTTAAAATGCCCTATGCCGACGTGGCAAAGCTTCTTGGCGACGAACTGGCGCGGCCGCCAAAGCGATGATTGCGCAGGGGGTGTATCAAATTAGTTCGGCGCGATTTGGCCCCTCGGTCTGCCTGCAACTCGATCCCCCGCCTTGCACGAACCGCGACGGAGGGCGAAACTGGATATGTTCCGCATTAGGTCGAAAGGATATCTCATGAAATCCAGACACGTGTCGAGAGCTTCGTTGATCGCCCCACTCCTGGTGTGCGGCGTGGTAGCTTCGGTCCAGGCCCAGAGTGAAGTCGCGATAGAGAACATGGGGCTTCGCCTTGCCGCAACGCCCGGCCAAACCGGCGTGGCCGTATATGCCAAGTCCGGGGTGGACGGCAAACGCATGGAGCTTGCGGTGCTGGCGCCGGGCGCGAGGCAGGCGGCGCCCATTCGCGAGGTCATCGTTACGGAAGGCGATTCCGACCGGAAGGCACTGCGAGTCAGCACGGGGAATACCGAGGCCGAGTTCACCCTCGGGGTCGGCGGCATCGTTACGATCAGGCCGGGCAAGAACGCGGCAAGCGTGGAGGTTAGGACTGGGGCACGCTACGCCATCCTGCCCGATCTCTTTGCCGATGACGTGGTCTTCGACCCCGTGCATCTCGCCATGCCCACACTCACGGTGCCCGCGGAGAACTTCCTTATCCAGTTCCTTGATGGCGGAAACACGATGGTGATGTGTATCTGGCCGGGTAGACTCAAGCAGACCAATGCCGGCATCGTCGGAAAATCGCCCAAGGATGAGAAGGAAGGAGCGGAGCCGCAGGTTGACCTGGTCTTTGCCGGCGAAGGCAAGGCACGACGAATCTCCGCGGCGCGGATCGAGTTTCAGAACAAGCCGGTCTACGCTGGAGTCATCGAGCGGAAAGGCATCTGGCAGAATGAAGACGCTTGCGCCTTGCCGGCGTACAAACCCACGGCGATCGCGTGGAAGCGGCCTTTCGAGGCTAAGTGGCGCGGAGACTTCATCGTCGCCGAGGGCAAGCGACTCACCGACTGGCCTGCCCGCAATCAGTCCTTTGATTTCAAGAGCACCAAGGCCGCCCCCAAGGAGAGCGGCGACGTCCTTGACACGCGATTCCTTGCCGCCACCAGCAGCGCGAGAAACGCGGATTGGTGGAAGCAGGGCGTGCGGTGGTGGGAAAAAGGTAACGAAGACGCCCCACAGATCTGGCAGGAGTCGCTCGCAGACTTTTTCATCTACCCGGCAGTTCTCAAAGGCGATGAGGTCCGGCTGTGCCTTTACGTCGACAAGAGCAAACGCAGCCAGCCACACGTGTACGAGCGAGTGATCATCTACCCCTTGGGCCGCAATACGGCTACGCCGCTCGATGTCTTCACGCCCGTCGACCTGATACGCGAGACGCTGGGACAGGGGCCGTGCGAATACATCCTCGACCTTGCGGGCGTCAAGCCGAGGCAGGCCGGTGGCGACCGCCAAACGCTGGCCTATGCCACCTGCGGACTGTGGACTGCCCATATCTTCCCTATTGTTCGCCAAATCAAGACGAAGGCCGATGGCACGTTCGAGCCGCTCGATGAAAAGACGAAGACCCACCTGATCCAGGCCATCGAGGACATGTGGTACTTCGTGCATGCCATCCACGATCGCTTGCGGGAGTACAAGAAGTGGGGCGCCGACGCGGACGCATTCTGTAAACGGGAATCGGCCAGGAATCTGAAGGTCAAGCCGGTCGCCGACCTGGCCCTGACGCACATCGGGCGACTCAACTCCGACCTTGGCCGGCACAAGTTCGAAGGTCCGAATTCCGAAGCATACTGGAAGGATCGCATCCCCGAACTCATCCGGTGCGTCAAGGCCGACCAATATGCGGACGTTGCGTCTATCGGCAAGATCCGGGACCTGGGGAACGACCAAGACGAGCGTGTCTCGCGCTGCCGCCAGTACGTCAAGGCCGTCTTGCAGGAGATTGTGTTCCAGGACACCCGCGACGCGGACGTCCGCACGTTCGCCGCGGAACTCCGCGACCGCTGCCATCACATGCTGCGCAACCAACATCCCAAGGAGGGATTCTAACGCCAGTTTACAGAAGTGTTGCTTTGCATTGAAGCATGTCCGAAACCCTGCCGGAACTGCGCTGCGCTTGTTCGCGGCCTACAAGGAAGGGCAACGGAAGGCATCTGGCCGACGTCCAACTTGATGCGCGAGAAGAGATTTGTGCCCCGCCTCAGCCGATCCGCTCGCCCACCGCGACCACGCGGCGGAAATGGTCGGCCTCGTAGACCTCCATCATGTCGTGGGCGACATACTCCGCTTCGTCGCGACTGTCGAGCTCCTGCAGCGCGAAGGCGTGGTGGACGGCGGGGGCCTCGTAGACCGCGAAAACCTGGAATCGCGGGCAACGCTCGCTGGGGTGGGCAAGAACGATCGTGGTCATGCTGGCTTCTTCTCCGAAAATGACTGACACTACTCTTAATACGGGCTTACTGGGTCCGTGGTTCAACGGATAGGGATTTCAGGTGAGTGGCTTGAATTGGTTCCCTGCACGCGTTCAGTAGCGTGCCGTCACGCTCACGACGCCGGTTAGCCCTTTGAGAGTGATCGTTTCCTTGTCCTTGTCGAACGCGGACCAATCCTTGCCGTTGACCGTTACGCTCTTGATCGGCGCGGACTTGGGATGGCGAAAACGCAGGGTCACTTCCGGCGGCGGCTGGCGCGAGGGTAGTTGCACGGTAGCCGCGATCTGGCCGTTGTCCACGTCGGAGACGATCTCATAGGCCAAGGGGCCAAAGTGCGTTGGCGCGTTCTTCACGGCGATCTTCTTGCCCTGCTCCAGCCAGGCCCGCGGCGTCGCACGCGCCAGCCGGAGGCGCTGGCCGTCTTCCATGACCAGCAGATTGCGAAAGCGTTCGAGAAAGGCGGCCTCCTCGAAAATCTTGTCCGGCGGACCATGCACGGCATGCTCGTTGAAAATGTAACCGGAGTCCGGGAGAATGTCGATGGCGTAACAGTTCAGCAACGAGCGGAGGAAGCTCGGAATGTCGTCGCCGGCCAGATGCAGATTCGCCGTCCGTTCCAGCCCGCCCTGATACTGCCAGCCGGCGAGGAACCAGTCTCCTTTACACCGCGTGCCGACGTACTCGTTCTCCAGCAGCAATCGGTCCTCCAGCACGTCGAGATATCCCTGCACCCGCACGTCGTCCGGCGGCAACAACCCGGCCGGACTGATCAGCGCCTCCGCCGACTGCACCGTCTCCCAATAGAGCGGTCCGACGTGGTTGCCGGAGCCATCGCGTTTCCAACCCCATGCACCCGTGCTCAAGCCACGCACGTAGCAGGCGAAGGGAATGACCGAATGGAACGTGCCGTCGCGCACGGGAACTACCGGCGAGAGCGCGATAGAGCGTTCCACCGCTGCTTTCAAGTCCTTGCGATAGGCTTCCGCATCGGCCATGAGCCTGGCGCCTGCGGCGGGATCGATCGTTGCCAGGGCCTCGGCAAAGTGCGCGACAAAGACCCAGTAGTAGGCCTCGCACTCGTAGAACTGCATCCACATGCCGCCACTGTCCGGCGTCACCTGCAGGGCCGGTTGCAGGCCCTTGCACCACAGGCGGTCGCCGCCGGGGACCAGGCTCGATACGAGGCGTCGTTGCCGCAACATCCACTGGGCATTGGCCTCGATCCGCGGTGCGGCGGCCTTGAACCATTCGCGGTCGCCGGTCAGTCGGTAGTGCTCAACCAAGGCCCAGCCGATGGATCCTGGGCCGAAGGCATGAACGCCGTCCATGTGGCCGCCGCCGCCGGCAGGGCCTACGGCGTGCGTCAGGCACCCGTGGCCTTCCGAGAAGAGCCCGTTGGGGCGGTCGGGAAGCGCCCAAGGGTGATGACCTTTCGAATTGGGATCCAGGGGCAGGGACACCCACTGGTCGAATCCGTCCTCGGCGGCCTTGTGCGAGCCCATGAGGTCCAGCACGGCGAGGACCATGTAGGTCTCGGCGGCGAGGATCCCGTAGGGATAGTCGTTGAACCACAAGCGTCCGTTGGCGGGGTTCCGTTCGCAGTGCCGTAAGAGGTGCCAGGCTCCCAGGTTCCATTGGGCCGTCAATCGGTCCGAAGGCACCTCGATCTGCATGCTCGGTTCCGATCCGGTCGGTGGCTTCGGGTGAGGCGGCAAGCGATCGCCGCACATCCCCATGACGGCGCCCTCCCAGGTCTGCTCCGGTCGGGCACGGGTCTTCTGGCGGATGGTGCTCAGTTTCCGTGCCCGGAGTTCCGCGATGAATTCCCGGGCGCTCTTAGCCCGCGAAGTCATTGCGAATGGCGACTGGGACACTGCCCGAGCCGGTCCGCCAGTTCGACGCACGAAGAACCCATACTCGGGCGCCAGGATCGGTGCGTTCTCCAAGTCCGCGGCCAAGAACGAGAAGTTGCCGGCCCTGGTCCACACCGTGACGATGGTTCGCGCCACGTCGTCCCGCTGGCTCGTGAACGGTTGCACCGGCCGCCACTTGGATGTGCCCATGTACAGCAGACTGGCCTTCACGCCGCGGCGTTGGCCGCCCTTGCCGCCGGAACGCCACGAAGAGCGGTCTGTCGCAGTTGTGGTCGTGTCGCCATCGATCGGCGCCAGACGAATCAGCCTGCCGTCGTACGTCTCGATCCGTCCACTGTAGTCCTTGTCGGCGGTTGCCGGTTCATACGCCCACTCGATCTCGATATCCAACTGCTTCCAGGTCTCGGCGACCACCGCGCGGACTGTGGGCACGTCGAAATCCGCCGCCGTCTTGCCGCTGGCGACAGCGATGACAATGCCGCAGGTGTCCTTGCCCAAATCGTAGGTTAATGTCCGGCCAGCATCGGACACGGCGGGCTTTACGGTCTGCTGCCGCGCGCTCAGGTTGTTCCACCAGGAACTGGCGGTACCTTGCTGATCCAGGGTCGTGATCGCGAGATTCGCAGGCGCGGGCCGGCGTCGGGCATTCGGTCCCCAAGTCAACTCCAACTTCTGTACCGGTCGGATTTCTTCCCAGAGCAGTGTACACAGGACTTGCTTGATGGCCGGCGCGCTCACGTCCACGGGTTTGTTCAGCGGCTGACCGGAATACCGCATGAGCGCCAGCCAGCTTTCCGGCGGGTTTGCCTCCGCCGGGCGATCAGCCCGGTACTGGTAGGCGCTGGCCGCGATGTCTGCCGGTTGACCAATCCGCTTATCCAAATTGTGCGTCGGTTCCACCGCCTGCGTTTCCGTTGCGAGAAAGACGACAAGCAATAGTCTCAGACACAGTCGGGTTGACGGACAGGACATAGTTTCCTCCTATAGGAGCATATGATCGTCAGGCTGTCGCGGATGTCTTCGCCAGGGTTCGTGCCGTGGAAATCCGGCTCTTCCGGGTATAGGTGTGAAAGTCCCTTCTGCGAAGGACTTCTCTTGCATGCTTGAATTGTCACATGCGCAAGCGGTCTAGTCAACCCTTCAACTACTTGGGCGGTTGCGAAGCTCGATAGCCGGGCTTAGGCTGGCCGTTGTCATCGAGCTTGTCGCAGGCCCAGAGCAGGCCGTTGGCTAGGAGTCGATGGTACGTTTCCATGTCGGTCGTCGGCTTGCCGTGACCCAACGTGGTGCCGAAGATTCGACCCTTACCGTAGTGGTTAGTCCATGCGACGACGTGATCCTTCTTGGATTCCTGGCTGTGTGCCGCCAGCAGGCCCGTGGCGTTCGGCCAGAGCTTGATGTTCTGGTAAAGCTCGTCGCTCCCAGTCTTCCAATCATCGGGCCAGAACCGCGTGACAGGATGGTCTATCAGCTTGCGGGTGGCAATCTGCCCTGCTTTGTCGTGAGCCGTGGAGGTCAGGCCGATGGCTTCGCAGTAGGCACTGCGTTTCTCCTTCAACTCACGGAAGGAATGGAGCGCGCCGTGGATGATAAGCGCCGGTTTGCCCGCGTGAACGGTAGCGGCAATGTTGTCGGCAATCGCGTTGCCGACGGCCAGGTCCTTGTCGTGAACGCTATGGAATTGCACGATGGCGTCGTACTTGTCGGCAAAGCCTTTCTTCGCCCAAGCCTTGTAGTCCCAACTAACGTCAAATTCGACGTTGGCATACTTCTGGATGCCCTCGGTCAGCAGCGGCGTAAGGCCCTTGTAGTCGTGGAAGCCACCGCCCGTACACCACAAGACCTTCAACGGCTGCGGCTCCTCCGCACGCACAGCAATAGTCAGGCTGCTGCAAATCAACGCCAAGGGAATGATGCGGAACGACATAACAGCGGTCTCCGGGAGAAAGGCGGGTTGGGATCGAACGGCAAATCGGAAAGTCTATTGTACTATGGTTGCTGCCAGTGTGCGTTCTGGTGTGCCTGGTGGATTTGGCGGCCACCGTGCCGGATTCGCGGCCGGCGGTGACCGGAAAATCCCTATCGCCTGGAAAAATCGCCTCGAATGTGGGAAAATGGATCGAAGTGCCGGGAAGCGGTGGGGTCTGGAAGAAAATAAATATTAGAACTTTCAGTTTGCTGCTGATTTTCGTTCTTTGCGGCGTTTGCCTTGGAACTGAGCCTGCGTCTTCCCCAAAGCCCCCGGAGAAAGAACGAACCTGCGAGGGGAAGACCCTTGGCGAATGGATTGCCCTGACCAAGGATAAGGATTGGATGGCAGCACGGTTCGCCCGTGCCGGGCGAAACGTGCCTTTGAAATGAGATGGCCGAGTTCTGGCGTGATCTACGAGTTGGCGACCGAATCCGCATTGTGCGGCTACCGACCGCATGGAACGAACCGGGATGCCATGTGCCGCCATGCACGCGACGGTTGTACATCCGGCTGATCCAGCGTCGTCGGCCAGTTCGAGTCAATAAAATCGACGACTGGGGCTTGCCCTGGATAGCGTGCAAGTTTCGCAGGAAAAATGGATCGTGGGATCACCACTTCCTCGCTGTCAACGACGATAGCTGGGTGCGGATCGGAAACCGTCGCCCGACCACCCGCTGAAACAGGTCGGTCTCGCCCTGGCCGCCGCGACGGAGTAAAATCAGTTTTGCTCGACGTTGACCGCTCAGAGAGGAGCGGCGGTGGGCCGGTTTCCGTTGGTAAGGAACTTATACCTATCCAGAAACAACTCCGCGTTTTGGACGCATCTGCCCTCACCCCCTGCCCCTCTCCCGCGTACGGGAGAGGGGAGTTGTTTCTAAACAGGAACTTACGACATGAAAGGAGAGAAGGACATGTCCAACGTATTGCGAATTGGTGTCAATCCGATGGTTGCCATCGCTCTGCTAACCGGAATCCAATGGCTCGGAGGGCAAGCGTTTGCCGAGCCATATCGCCTAGGGTTCTCCGGGCAGGAGGCGCCCAGCGGCGGGGTCCAAGTCGTCTCCGTCACGCCCGGTAGCCCGGCAACAAGACTCTACAAGGTCGGCGGACCGGCTACGGCGTTCGCCCTGGTTCCAGGCGACGTAATCACTGCCGTGGACGGCAAGCCCGTCCGCTCGCTCGCCGCCTATTACAGCGCCATGCAAGCGGCAACCCCCGCAAAGCTCGTTATCACGGTGCGCGATGCGAGCGGGCACTCGGCGGATTGGACAACTGAATTGCCGGGAACGGGAGGCAATCCACAGGGTAACCAGCCGCAGCATGAAAACTCCGGGGAGCCGGCAAAACTCTACCTTATAATTGTCGCGGACACCCATGCCCGCGGTATAGGTCAAACGGTCAAAGCGGATCTTGCGAGTATCGACGGCCTCTTCCGCGGCTACATTCCAGCCCGTCTACTGCGGGTCACAACGCTTTCCGACGACGAAGTCAATCCGCGGAACATTCTCCGCGCCATTGGAAGGCAAGGCTCCCAAGGGCTGACTGCGGGGCGGGATACGTTGGTCGTCTACTACAGCGGTCACGGCGATTACAACCAGCGGGCGGGCGACCATGTGATGACAACCAGCGGAGGAGATGTGTATATGCGGCGGGATGTCCAGGTGGCCGCGAACCAACTGCGTCCCCGAGTGACGGTAATCTTCAGCGATGCGTGCAGCGTTCTCGTGACGGGATTGCCCACGGCGCCCGGATTCCCAGAACCTCCCGAACAGATCGCTCCGCTCTTCGCTTCCTTGTTCTTCGACTTGCCGCCAGGAGTCGTGCCGATCAGTGCTACGATGAAAGGTCAAACGGCAGGATGCAATAACAACGGGGGATTTTTTACGTTCGCCCTCTGTCAATACCTCCAGTCCGAAAGCCAGCATCGGCTTGGCTGGTCAACGGTACTGAAAGAGGTCAACCGCGCAGTGCGGGAATCGCATTCCGACACGCACCAAACCGCCTACGTCATCGGTGCCGGAAGTTCCGACCCGGCCCCCCGCTTCGGCGTTACTGCCCAGGCGACACCGCGCAGTCGTCAAATGGGAGGCGTGGAAGTAACCTTGGTGTTGAATGGCTATCCAGGTACGGCGATGAAGCGGCAAGGCGACGATGGAACTTATTACCTGATTCCCGGACGGCACATCATTACGCATATCAACGGCAAGCGAGTGGGAAACTACGCCGAGTTCGTGAACGCCGTTCGCAATTCCCCAAGGGATATGGTCGTTGGCGTATATGATCCGGTCAAAAACACCGTGCGAGACTATGCTGTGATCCTGCGCGATTGAAGGGCAAGCGCTATCCGCTCTACGAGTTCCCTTCGACCGCGGTTGTCCCCATCGTATGCCGAGTAGGCGGACCCGTCAAGAAAGTCGCTCCGCGGCAAAGCCCAAAGCGGTGACGACCATGCAAGGCATGGTGCCCGCACCGCACTCCAAAGGCCGGCGGCGGCTGGACCTACAACGGCGGAACCTAGCGGCGGAAGACGATTTCTGGCATAATCTTGGCATGCCGCCGATTCCATCAACGTTTCCTGCCCGGAGCACCCTATGTCGTCGCAGTTCTCAACCTTGGACCTATCGATCGTCCTCGTTTATCTGGCGGCCATCGTGGGACTGGGATGCGTGGCCGGGCGTTTCCGTGCCCGGGGCGGCGAAGGAAGCCACTACTTCCTGGCGGGAAACACGCTGGGCTGGCCGGTCATCGGGCTGGCGATGTTTGCCGCCAACATCTCGACGGTCCACCTGGTGAGCTTTGCCGAAACTGCCTACAAGTACGGCATGGTGTACGGCAACTTCGAATGGATGGCCGGGTTCATCCTAGTCTTGCTCTCGCTGCTTTTCGCGCCGCTGTATCTTCGCTCGCGCGTGCCCACCCTGCCCGACTTCCTCGAGCGCCGCTTCAACCGCCACTGCCGCGACTGGTTGACAATCATTTCGATCTTCTCCGCTGTGGTCATTCACATTGGTGTGGCGCTGTATACGGCGGCCCTCGTTCTCCGCGGTGTGCTAGACATCGCCCCGGGGACAACCATTTGCGGCATCGATCCGTTGATGTTCTTCATCATCGTGCTGGGCGTGCTCACGGGCATTTACACCATGATCGGCGGCCTGCTGGCCGTCGTCTGGACCGAAAGCATCCAGGCCGTGCTGTTGCTCATTGGGGCCGTGTGCATAACGTTCATCGGCTATAGCCACGTTGGCGGTTGGGCACAAATGCAGGAGATCCTCAGCACGCATCCCCATCCGCTGGCCGCGATTCCCGCGGCCAAGGTCACCTGGGGCACCGGGAACTTTCTCTCGATGCTCCGTGGCGCCGGCGACCCCAGCAAGCAACCCTGGTACGGAATACTCCTAGGTTATCCGGTGATCGGCATCTGGTACTGGTGCTGCGACCAGACCATCGTGCAGCGCGTGCTGGCCGCCCGGAACGAAAAGCAGGCCCGGCTCGGCCCGTTGTTCTGCGCATTCCTGAAGATCCTGCCGGTGTTCTTTTTCGTGCTGCCGGGGGTGATCTGTGTGGCCCTGGTACAGAAGGGCCACTTCGGCGCAGAGGCCCCGCAGAATGCCAAGGATACCTACACGTTCATGGTCACGCACATGCTGCCCATAGGGATCAAGGGGCTGGTTACTGCCGCCATGTTGGCGGCCGCCATGCAGACTTGTTCGGCGGCGTTGAACTCCACGGCTACGCTTTTCGCCTACGACATCGTCAAACGTTATCGAGCGACGACCACCGACCACCAACTCGTCGTCATCGGCAAGATTACCACGGTCGTCGCCACAGTCCTGGCGATCGTCAGTTCGCCGTTGTTCGGCTACAAGGACACGGTCTTCCAGGGGCTGACAGATCTGATCTGCTACATCTCGCCGCCGATCACGGCAGTCTTCCTGCTAGGTGTATTCTGGAAACGGGCGTCCGGCCGCGCGGCATACATCACGCTGGTGTTGGGCGGCGTGCTGGGCGCAATCGTCTTCTTTCTCGAATGGTTCAAGACCTACACGTACTGGAACCTCAGTTCGATGATCGCTTCGTTCTGGCTTTGCGTGCTTTGCGGCGCGGTGATGGTCGCGGCTTCGCTGGCGTTTCCCGAACCGCTCAAGGAAGAAGCCCATTTGCTGGTCTGGGAGGATTGGCGGTCGCCGCTGCGGGGCCAGGCCCACGGCCGCGGGCTGGGAAATTATCGCGTGCTGGCCGCCATTGTCGTTGTGACGTTTATCGTACTCTATATTGTATTTCGTTGATTACAAAGGAAAATCATCATGAATCACCCTTTGCTACGCTGTGTTCTGCTAGTCTGGAGCGCCTGCCCACTGCTCGCCGCCTCTGGCCAGGCCGCCGACATCGACGCCGGCCCATTCCAGCCGACGGAGCAGTCTTTGCGACAGTACAAATATCCCGACTGGTTTCGCGATGCGAAACTGGGCATCTGGGCGGTTTGGGGACCGGAATCGGTGCCTGAGCAGGGCGACTGGTACGCGCAACGGCTCTACAACCCCAACGACAGCGCCTACAAGTACCACATCGAGCACTATGGGCATCCCTCGAAGTTCGGCTTCAAAGACATCATTCCGCTCTGGAAGGCCGAGCATTGGGATCCCGACTGCCTGATGGCGCTGTACAAGAAGGCGGGGGCCAAGTATTTCTGCATGATCGCCGAACACCACGACAACTTCGATTGCTGGAATTCGGCGCACCAGCGCTGGAACTCCGTCAACATGGGCCCCAAGCGCGACATCGCCGGCGATTGGCAGGCGGCCGCCAAGAAGCAAGGGCTGCGATTTGGCATGACCGAGCACCTGGCGGCCAGTTGGTGGTTCTACAGCTTCGCCAAGGGCGCCGACAAGACCGGCCCACTGGCCGGAGTACACTACGACGGCACAGACCCGCGCTATGCGGACCTGTACTGGGTTGGCAACGAGCACCCCAAGGAGAATTATTACTGTCCGCACGGGCCAGCCTACATCAAGCAGGTCTGGTTCGATCGGATCAAGGACATGATCGACCGCTATCATCCGGACCTGCTCTACAGCGACAGTCCCCTGCCCTACCCCGACGAGTTCGGCCGCAAGCTTCTGGCCCATTATTACAACGATAGCGCGCGGCGGCACGACGGCCGCGTGGACGCCGTCTATAATTGCAAGCAAGACTCCCAGGGCAGGTGGGTGCAGGACCTGGAGCGGGGCGTGATGGACAAGATCTGCCCCGTGCCCTGGCAGACCGACACTTGCGTGGGCGGCTGGTATTACGACGTGAATCTTGCCAAGGCCCACGGCTACAAGTCGACGGCGACCGTGATCCAGATGCTGGTGGACATCGTAAGCAAGAACGGCAACTTGTTGCTGAACTTCCCGCCGCGGCCCGACGGCACGCTCGACGACGATGAGCTGAAGATTCTCGACGGCATGGCCGCCTGGACGGCAATCAATGGCGAAGCCATCTTCGGCACGCGGCCTTGGAAAATCTTTGGCGAGAACGCCCGCAAGCTTCAGGGCGGCATGTTCAACGAGGGCGCCCTGCGCTACACGGCCAAGGACATCCGCTTTACGACCAAGGGCCAGACGCTATATGTCATCGCCCTGGGCTGGCCGGCAGACCGCCGGTTGACCGTCCGCTCGCTGGCCGTGCCGGCGGGCAAGATCACGGGCATCGCGCTGTTGGGCCATTCCGGCGACGTGCCGTGGTCACAGACGGCCGATGGCCTCGTCGTCACGCTGCCGGAAAAGAAGCCCTGCGAGCACGCCTTCGCGCTGAAGGTCATCGGCGATCATTTACAACCGGCGCCTCTGCCGAAGACCGAAATGGCTATTCGGCCCGGAAAGGACGGCAAGATCCTGCTCTTGGCCAGCGAGGCGGAGGCCCACGGCAATACGCCCCAATATGAGCGCGACGGCGAGAAAGACCAATAGGCTATGCTACACGACCCGAGCCATTACGAACCGCCGCCGATCGCGGAAGAAATCAAGCTGAGCGCCCGTGACATCGACATGCTTCGCCGCCTGGCCGCCGAGTTGGCCGAGATCGCGGCCCTGCCCGTCCACCGGAAAAAAGCCCGGCTCTGGCAGAAGCTCAACGACCTGGAATCCGAGCGGCCCATGCTCTGGATCAACGAGATCTGCTGGCACGAAATGGACGTGGACGGCGAGTTGACCTTGGTCACTGAGCACCCCTGGGCACGCGACCAGGAGCGCGAGCTGCGCCGCACGCTCTATCAGTGGCAGCACATGCCTGGCGACATGATCGTCAACGACTATCTCGCCTGCCCGCTGGCCCTGCATAGTACCGATTTCGGCATCATGGAGGACGTGGACATCGTCCGCACCGACGCGGCCAGCGATGTCGTCTCGCGGCATTTCAAGATCCAGATCCGCGACTTTGCCGACCTGGAAAAGATCCGTATGCCCGTGGTCACAAATAACGAAGCGGCAACCCACTATCGCTACGAGGCCATGTGCCGGGTCTATGACGGTATCCTGCCTGTCCGCACAATCGGCCAGACGCACATCTGGTACACGCCCTGGGATTACCTGATTCGCTGGTGGGGCATCGAGGAGGCGATGATCGACATGGTCGATCGCCCCGAGTTGGTCCATGCGGGCGTCGAGCGGATGGTCGACGCCTGGATGACGGAGCTCGACCAGTTCGAGGCATTGAACGGCTTGTCGCCGGACTGCGACAACACACGCATCGGCTCCGGCGGCTACGGTTACACGAGCCAACTACCAGGCGCCGAGTTCGATCCGGCGCATGTCCGGCCGGGCAACATGTGGGGTTGCTCCAACGCGCAGATATTTTCGGAAGTATCGCCGCAAATGCATTGGGAGTTTGCCCTGCAGCACGATCTGCGCTGGCTTTCGCGCTGGGGACTGACCTATTACGGCTGCTGCGAGCCGCTGGACCGGAAGATCGAAATCCTGCGGCAGATCCCCAACCTGCGAAAGATCTCCGTCAGTCCCTGGTGCAAGACGGCCAGCATCGTCGCCAAGGCCGGCCGCGACTACGTGCTGAGCCGCAAACCAAGCCCGGCAATCCTGGCCGAGGACCATTGGCACCCCCAGCGGGCGAAACAGGAACTTTGCGATTTTCTCGACGCGGCCCGCGGTTGCCACGTCGAGGTTATCATGAAGGATATATCGACCGTCCACAACGAGCCTCGGCGGCTGTGGGAGTGGGCCCGGCTGGCCGCGGAGGTCGTGGAAGAATATGCCATTTAGGGAACACCCGCCGCGTAGACCCTGTAGGGAACGCTCTCCTCGGAGTTCCGCATAGCACCCCGCGGAGGGCATTTCCTACTGGACCGGGAATTGAACCGTGCCACAATATGTCATTTTCAACTGCTTTAGGAGTACCGAACATGAAACCGATCATCGCAACGACTGTTTGGCTTGCCGCCTTTTCCACCAACATGCTTTGGGCCGCCGAAACGGTGGGCATGCAGAATCGGGCAGTCGAACTGAAAAGTCTCCGTTGGGGCATGTTCATCTGCTGGTCGTTCAGCACTTTTTCGGGCAAGGAGTGGACGCCCGGCGTCAAAGACATTACCGCCTTCCGCGCTACCCGTTGCGACACCGACCAGTGGGCACGCACGGCCAAGGAAGCGCACATGGGCTACATCCTCTTCCTCACCAAGCATCATGACGGCTTCTGCCTTTGGGACACCAAGACCACGGCGCGCAACGCGACCCGCGCGCCGCTGGGACGCGACGTGCTGGCCGATCTGCGGAAGAGCTGCGACAAGTACGGGATCAAGCTGGCCCTGTATTTCTCGCTCGGCGAGTTTCCCGACAACAAGGATTATCATCCCGGCGGCTATACTCCGGAAATGCACAAGGCCCAACTCAAGGAACTCTGCACGCAGTACGGCCCCATCGAGTTCTTCTGGATGGACTGCGCCCAAGGCAACGGCGGGCTGGAACGCAAGGACATCACGGCTTGGGTCAAGCGGTTCCAGCCGGGTTGTTTCGTGGGCTTCAATGGCGGTGGCGCGGGAGACCTGCGTGCCGGCGAGATGGGGCGTCCCGGGCCTGTCAAGGATTTCCCCGTGGGCGAGTTCACTTATCCGATTTTGCCGGACCACGAAGGCGGCGCGCAGTGGTTCTACTCGCTGCCCAAGCACGACGGCCTTTGCCGGTCGGCTAAGGCTCTTTACCGCGACTATCGCGGCGCCGTGAAGTACGGCAATATCTTCTCGCTGGACGTCGGCCCGGACTACGAAGGCCGGCTGCGCAAGATCGACGTGGAAACGCTGCAAGCGGTGGGTAAAATGATCGAGCACGCGCCGCCACCAGAACCGACACCGCTTTCCGAAGGCAAGCCGGCCAAGGCGTCCAGCACGTGGGGGCCGGGCTACGAAGCCGACAAGGCGTTCGACGGCGACGACGTCAGCCGCTGGGGCGCCGAGCCTACCGCCCGGAGCGGCTGGCTGGAAGTCGACCTGGGCACGCCGATGCGGGTCGGACGCGCGGTGGTCAAGGAGTTGGCCTTTCCACGGACGCAGCAGTTCGTTATCCAGTACAAGGCCGGCAACGCCTGGAAGCCCCTGGTCGCCGGCCAGACGCTCAATGGCGAGAAGACCTTCGACTTCGTGCCGGTTACAGCCCGGCAGTTCCGTCTCCACATCCTCAAGGCCAACGAAGTGCCGACGATCGAAGAATTCGAACTCTTCCCGCCGGCGCACAGTCGCGCAATCAATTGAGATAGGGCCATCCACGATGAGCATCCTGGTTTTCAATGCCGGTTCCACAAGCCTGAAGTTCGGTCTGTTTACCGATCCGGCCTGCTCGTTGCTGATTTCCGGGGCACTGGACTGGGCCGACGGCGACCGGCGTCGGGCGCGGCTGACCTTGCGCACCACCGCAGAGATGACGCAATGCCGCACGGTCGACATTCCCGACGATGCGGCCGCCGTGCAGTGTGCCATTCGGGCCTTGGCGGAAGTCCACCCTGAGGGGAATCGGGCACTGGCCGATATCCGCGTCGTGGGACACCGGGTTGTTCACGGCGGCGCTGATTTCCTCGATAGCGTGCTGATCGATGATGCGATACAAGCGCGCATCGCCCGCTGGTCCGCGGTGGCCCCTTTGCACAATCCGCCCGCTTTGGCGGTCATCTCGGCGGCGGAGGCCGCATTGCCGCAGGCGCGGCACGTGGCGGTCTTCGATACGGCCTACTTTGCGCAGCTCCCGCCCCGCGCGTGCGTGTACCCCCTGCCCTACGCCTGGTATGCCGATTGGGGCGTGCGGCGTTTCGGATTCCACGGCATCAGCCACCGCTACTGTGCGGGCCGCGCGGCCGAAATCGTGGGCCGCGATCCGGCCGGGCTGCGCATCATCAATTGCCATTTGGGCGGCGGCTGCTCGGCGGCGGCGATCCACAATAATGTCCCGGTCGCCGTGACCTTGGGCTTCTCCACGCTGGATGGCCTGATGATGGCCACGCGCTGTGGGTCTCTCGATCCGGGCATCTTAACCTATCTCCAACGCTCGCATGGTTTGACCGGCGACGATCTGGATGCGGCCCTGACCTGCGGCTCCGGCCTGTTGGGCGTTTCCGGCGTATCGTCCGATTTTGCCGACGTGGAACGCGCGGCGCAGCAGGGTAATCCTCGGGCGCGCCTCGCGGTGGAGATGTTCGCCGACCGCGTCCGTTCCGCCGTGGGATCGCTGGCGGTGGGCATGGGCGGTGTCGACGTGCTGGCCTTCACCGACCGCGTGGGCGAGAACTCGCCCGGGTTGCGGGCCATGGCCTGCCAGGGGCTGGAATGCCTGGGTCTGCGGCTCGATCCACTGCGGAATGTCGCCAATCAGCCGGATAGTGACGTCTCCGCCGCCGACTCGCCGGCGCGAATCCTGGTGATCCACACGCAAGAGGAGTGGATGATCGCCCGCGAAGCACAAAGGACGGCCTCGAAGTCGGGCTAATCGCCTCGTCGTTTACAAAACTTGTTCACCGGCCAGGCAAGCGGTTTGTCGATTTAGTCGATTTGCTTCGCCAATCCCTACTTCCCCTGCGCCGCCGCGCCGCGCACGCAGCGGAACCCGTAACTCTCCGATCCGAAGCAGGTATCGGCAAACACGGGCGGCTCACTGTGCCGGGCCGAACTGCGGCAGTCGTCGTCCCCGCTCATCCAACTGCCGCCGCGCTGCACGCGGGCCGAACCGGCCGCCGGGCCGTGCGGGTTTTCGTCCGCAGCGGGATCGTAGTGATCGGCGTAACAATCGTTGCACCACTCGGCAACATTCCCGTGCATGTCGTAAAGCCCCCAGGGATTGGGTTGCTTCTGCTTCACCGCGTGCGTCGTCTTCTCCGCATCGGCCTTGAACCAGGCGTATTTGGCCAGCGCAGCGGGGTCGTCGCCAAACGACCAGCGGGTTGTCGTACCGGCCCGGCAGGCATACTCCCACTCCGCCTCGGTCGGCAGCCGGTAACCGTCGGCCTTGAAATTGCAGGCCAGCGTCTTCAGGTCGTAGCAGGGCTTGAGACCTTCGGCGGTCGAGCGCATGTTGCAGCATTGCACGGCCGCCAACCAACTCACGCGTTCCACGGGCCGGTCGGGGCCTTTGGCCTTCGACGGATTGCGCCCCATGAGCGCCTGGAACGACGCCTGGGTCATCTCGCACTCGTCCATGTAGAACGCGGCCAGGCGGACGCGATGCGCCGGCTGTTCCTCGCTTTCGCCGTCGTCGCTGCCCAAGGTGAACTCGCCGGCGGGAATCAGCACCATATCGATTCCCGCCTTCGTGTGAATCACCCTGGCAGCGTCAGCGGTAACCGCGGCAGAGTCCGGCGCGGCTTTTTGCTCCGCGCAGCCGCCAGCCAACAAAGCGAGCACCGCCACGTTCAGTAGTAACATTCGCATCGACAAATAATCACTCATGTCACACCTCTCATCCTTCCATCCTTCATCTCTTTCAATGCCTCGGCGCCTCGTACGACGTGGCGTTGCGGAGCGCCTTCTGCGTGCGCTCGCGAATTTCGCGTGCGACCTCCGCCGCGCGGGGATCGGTGGCCAGCGCGAGGGCCGCGCGTTGCCGCAAGACCTTGACGGCGGCGCGGCATTCGCCCACCAACTCGTCCTGGTTGCCCCCCACGTCGACGATGGCAAACGTAATCGCCTGGCACTTCTTCAAAGCGTCGTCCCCCTCGTAATCCAGGAGCGTCTTGCGGAACTTCTCGGTGAGGTCGACCACGTGCTGCGGCGTGCGGATGGCCGCCTTGCGCTTGACGTAGGCCTCGTCGATGGCCCCCGCCGCGGCCTCCAGGTCGGCCAGCACGTCGGACAATTCCGGATGGGCCTCCTTCTGCTGCTTGAGGTAGGCGCGCGTCTCGTGTCCGAACACCACGTACTGCTCGATCCGCCCGCGAATGTGTTTCACGAAGATCACAACGTCGTCGAGGATGCGTTCGATCTCGGCCCTGCGGCGTTTCTGCTGCTTGGCGGAGTAGATAGCGCCCAAGGCATCGCGGGTGGCGCAGGTGGCGCGGCCCTTCATGCTGGTCCCCTGCCCTTCCACGTCGAGGATATACTCGCACGGCCCAACGCCCAGGGTGGCCCGCACGATATCGACCACCGTGAATTCGCGGAGCGGCGTTTCCCTGGCCCGCTGGATGGGGTAGATCACGGCCGGACCCTCGAAACGCTCGGGCTTGGCCAGCGGCTGGAGATGCCCGCCCCGCACCTGGTCCAGCCAGCAGGGATACTGGAAACTGCCCAAGACCGTGGTCCAATGTTTGCGATCGGCGGGCAGTGTGCCGGGAGCGCCGAACCAACCCGGCTTGAGGAACTGGCCGCTCTTCATCTGCGCCGCCATTTCCCAACTGGCGGTCAAGCAACCACGAAAACGCCAATCGACGCGCCACTGGGCGAAAAACGGCGCGGTCCAGTCCAGGCTGACGATCTTGCCCGCCTCCGCCTTGGTGACGTCGCGCTCGTGCCAAACTCCGGGGGCCTGGAGGACCGCCACCCAGATCTTGCCATTCTTGCCGTACGCCATGCGGCTGGAGCGAACGAGCCTATCGTTCTTCTGTCCGGCAAGATCGATACGGGCGTCCTCGCCGCGGTTGTTGGCGACTGCCATGACAATCGCCTGCCGGTCCGGAAGCAGGTGCAGAAGGAAGTTCTCGCTGGGGATTTCCGCTGCGGCCATGGGGATTTGCGTGGCATCGATCACCATATCGTCGGCGAAGAAGTCGGGAAGGACGACGAACCGGCAGGGAGCCTCGACGCTCAGCCCCGCCGCGCCCTGGCGCGGCTCGGTTTTGACGAAGGTCTGCCCCATCGCCAGTGCATAGCGAATCGTGAGCTTGTTCCCGTCGGACGATTGGAAGGTGGCATCCACGGCCGCCTCGCTCGGATCGCTGGCCACCACGGCCACGGCTTGCAACTTGGCGGCCGATTCGCCGGCAGCGGGCGCGAGCACGGCCCGCAGCGCCGTTCCGGCAATGCCCAGGCCGTAAAGTTCCGCCCCGGCCGCCCCGCGGCGGAGCACCAGGACCAGGCGATCGTTCATGAGCACGGCATCGCCGCGGAAACTATAGTCGGCCGCGTCCTCGGAGACTTGCACCCAGCCCTTGTGCGCGACGATCTCCTCTGCCGCCAAGGGCGCGGGCGATGCCTTCTGGGTATCCGAAAGCGTCACCGCGGCGGCTGCAAGCTCGTCGCGGGCGGCCTTTTCGTAGGGCACATAGTCGCCTTCCGTCAGACGGAACATATCGAGGCGGAACTCGGCGTCGCGCTGGTTGCAACTCACGTAGGAGAACCAGCCTTGCGGAAAAGCCTTGTCGAGCTTGAACGTGACGTGCAGCTCTGTCCACTTATCCTTGGTGACGGTCTGCGGCGGGGTCGCGGCGGCCCGATCGTAAGGGTCGGCACGACGCTCGATTTCCAGCCGCAAGGTGACCGGCCCCTTGACGCTCTTGGCAAGTACCGCGAAGGTGTAGGTCTTTCCGCGCTGGGGGGCTTCCATCGTCTGGCCGAACTGGACACCCCAGCCTTCGACCGCGCCGATGCGGATCAGCGCGCTACGTTGGCCGGCCGCGGCTTCCTTTTCGTCCACCGTGAATTGCGCAGCCGTCTTGCCCGAACTGCCCAGGTACCACTGGTCGCGGCCGTTCTCGAAGCTCGGATTGCCGAACAGGTTCTCCGCCGCATTGGTGGCCGGCACGGCCCATGCCGTAAGTCCCCAGCCGGCGGTAATCAAGAGCAGACACGTTCTTGCTTGGGCAACAAAAATCATCATCTTGTTCATCATTTGGTCACTTGGATATTCTTGGCTCTTCCAGGTTTGGGTGCGCGGGTAATTGTTGGGTGAGACTGGCCTGCGCAAAAGCGGCAGAAACGCAGTAGATCGATAGGTATGCTTTTTATTCGGTATTTGTTCCAGTGCAGACGCTGTATTTTTTGGACCCCACTCGGCTTGCCCGAGTCGGTGAATCAGGTTGAAAAGCTAACACACAACGCGCGTCCGCACCCTCTTCCCTCGCCGGACAAGGCCGCCGTAGGCGGCCTTGTCCGGCGAGGGAAACAAGATGGAGGGGGCGGTTTCGCATTAGCCGTTCAACCTGATTCACCGACTCGGGCAAGCCGAGTGGGGTCTGGAAACTTGCATCGAAAGCCGAAACATATTCGGAACAAGACAGTGTTTACCAAATTGGGTAGTTTTGCGCCGGCCAGTCCCACTCTACTACTATCACTTCGTTCGCAGCACTTCGTCAATCTTAGCCTGGACCTTTGCAGCCAAATTGGCGTCGCCGGGATGGTCTTCCGCCAACATCGCCGCCGTCTGTTTCAGCCAGCGGACCTTCATGCGGCAAACGGCCAACGTGCGATCCTGCTGAGCTCCGACTTCGCGGAGAATCGCGCCCAGTCGTTCACAATCCGCCGCCGCATTATCCTTGCCAATCAACGCCAGTACCTGGTCAGCCAGTTGTCGTGCGAGCCGGGCGCGTGGCGACTGACCTTGCGCTTGCGCAATCTGGTAATCCTGCCTCGCCAGCGAAGCCACGACTGCCCGCAACGGGCCGGCGCCCGCGGGACCATTGTCGCATATCGTCTGCACCTTAGCAAACACGCGGCCGTACTGCACGATCCGTCCCTGGGCCTGGCCGACGTGTTCGACCATCTGGTCCAGTCGCTCGCGAATCTCGTCGGCGGCCTTCTTCTCTTTCTTCCGGCTGAACTGCTTCTCGACCCAGGTCATCACGTTGTCCGGCGTAGGGTTCGCGTCGGAGGCCAGGCCCTCCGTTTGCAAAATGTACTGGCAGGGACCAACGCCGAGCGTGCCGCGGAGGACGTCGATGGGCGTGAACGTCGTCAAGGGCGTGGCCTGGCTGCGGTCCATCGCGTAGATCAACGTTGTGGACGACGGCGGGTGCGACGCATGCTTCTCGGCCTCGCTGCCGTTGCCGAGCCAATTCGACGAAGTTTCGCCCGAGCCCAGCAAGGTATCAACACGCCACTTGGCCGGAAAAGGCGGTTTCCAGCCGGACGACTGCGTTTCTTTGCCCGGCGTGGTCGCTTGCTCGTGCCATTGGCCGGTCCCTTCCAGGCAGGCGACCCAAACCGGCTTGTCCGCGAGGGCTTGAATCTCGCAACCGTCGATTTGCGCCGCTGTTGCCCGCAGTGCCACTGCCTCCTGTCGGTTCGATGACCACACGCACATTACCTCGGCGTTGCCCCCGTCCAACAGCGACAAGAGCAGGTTCTCCGCCGGCAGCCGCAAGCGAGGTCGAGATGCCGCTTGCGCGCCGAAAACCATGTCGTCGCCAAAGAAGTCGGGGGCCACCACGTAGCGGGTCTCGGCCAGCACGGCCAGCCGGTCGGTACCCTGCCCCGGCCGGACCTCGACGATCATCTGCCCCGCTGTGAGGCGGTACTTGAGCGAGCAGGAACTGCCGCCCGACGTGGAATACGAGGCTGACAGCGCGATCGCGGCAGGCCCGTTCTCAATAATCTTCACGGCGGAGAGAGCCGTTGCTTTGAGGCCGGATTGGGTCCGCGGGGCAATTTCCACTCGGTACTTGCCGCCCGCTGTCGTCTGCCCGTAGACCTCGGCCCCGGTCCCTGCCGAACGGAGCGCCACCACGAGCCGATCATTCAGAATGACGGCATCGCCACGAAACTTGTGCGTCAGGTCGTCTTCCGGCACCAACGTCCAGCCGGCCTTCGGGTCCAGCTTGGCGGCGGCGAGCCGATCCGCCGAGGAAGTGCCCGTATCGAACAGATATGTGCTGGGCGCACCCGGCTCATAGTCAGCCGCGGCTGCCAGGCACCGGGGTAACCAAGTCAGAAGGAAAGCTACGGTCAGAAAGCGAAATGTGCTGAACATAAAAGAGAGGGAGACCACGAAAGACACGAAAGACACGAAAGACACGAAAAAAAGGGACAATGAGAATTAGACGACGATCCGTTCGTACTCGACTTGAGGATAGTGGCCGAAATTGACCAGCAGGCCGAGGCGATAACCAGTTGCCTTGAAGTAGTTATCGACTTGTGCGCGATGTTTGTCGGCTAGTTCCTGGACCGCTTTGATTTCCAGGACAATCTTTTCAAACAGGATAAAGTCAGGGGTGTATTTTCGTTTCAATCGCTGTCCTTTATACGTTAAGCGCAGTGCTGCTTGAGCTACGAACGGCACTCCCTGAATCGCCAACTCCAATTCCAAGCACTCTTGATAGACGGGCTCAACAAAACCACAGCCCACTTCTTTATAAACCTCAAAGCAGGCGCCCATGATCCGATAACTTTCGTCTTTATAAATGATCTCCATGCTCTTTCCTTTTCGTGTTATTCGTGTCTTTCGTGGTTCCCTTGCCTTTATTTCTCGTCCGGCGTCATGTCGGAACCGCCCTCGGTGAGTTTAACCGGCGTGCCACCTTGGACGGGGATGCTGTAAAGCTCCCAGGGACCGCGTTCCGATTCGCCTTGGCAGTACAGGATCGATTTCCCGTCCGGCGCGAAACGGCCGTAGCGCTGCACGCCGCCGAACCAGGTCACCGGACGATTCTTCTTGCCGTCGGGGCCGATGGTATAAAGGTGGGCCTCGGTCTCATAGACCAGCCGTTTCCCATCCGGCGACCAGTGCGGTTTGCAGGCCCCTTGCTTATCGTAGACAGTCTTCGGCTCGCCACCCGCGGCGGAAACGATAAACACGGCGTTGCCTGCGTCCCAGCGGCAGGCAAAGGCGATCCACTGCCCGTCCGGGCTCCAAGCGGGACCCGAGCAGTGCGGCCAGTCTTTGGGGCTGATGCGTTTCTCCTTGCCGCCGCTCAATTCCCGCGTAAAGAGTTGCTCGTTGCGGCGCAGCACGATGGACAGGCCGCCCGGCGACCATTCGGCCTGGTCGCCGTCGCAGATCCGCTCGGGCTTACCGCCCTCGCGCGACATCTTCCACACACCTGCTTTCCCACCGCGCGTGGACGTGAAGAGGATCAATTTGCCGTCGGGACTGAAGACCGGATCGACATCGTGCTCATCGCTGCCGCCGCGGGTCAGTTCACGGAGGTCCGAACCATCGGGCTTCGCGCTCCAGATACGCCAAGGGCCGGAACGGTTGCTCGAAAAGATGATCCGGCTGGCGGCAGACGGCTCCGGGGTGTCTTCCTTTGCCGCGGCCGTTTCCGCGCCGGCACAAGATATAAACAAACACAGCAACAGCCAACTGCCGCTGCATTTGCGTTGACCAGACCCCACCCGGCTTGTCCGGGTTGGTGAATCAGGTCGAATAGCTAACAGCGTAGCTTCCCGAACCCTCTCCCGCGCCGCAGGTGGCCGCCTCCGGCGGCCACCTGCGGCGCGGGAGAGGAGTGTAAGTCGCGGACCATTAGCTGTCCAACCTTCTTCACCGACCCGGGCAAGCCGGGTGGGGTCGGGCAACGTGCCTAGTAAACAAAAACAGATTCGCCGTAGAACGCTACTGGTCAAGCTGAGCAGTCTTGAGCAGCCCAGCTCCATACAACCGCCAAACATAAAGCTGCTTCGTAGTTCTTTCCCCGTGATCTTCGCATTCTCGTATCTCATCGTCAGGTCCTTTCAATGCCGTGGGGCTTCATAAGGCGTCGGGTTCCGCAAGATCGTCTGCGTGCGTGTACGAATCTCGGCAGCCACGTCCTTCAACTCGGGATGCATGGCCACAGCAATTCCCGCGCGTTGCCGCAACGTTTTCACGATCATTCGGCAGGAAGCAACCAGCCCGTCCTGGGCGCCGCCGATCGACGTGAACATCGCCATTTTGGCCTCGCATCGCGCGTAGGCCTCTTGGCCCGTCGCCGTCAACAGTTTCTCCCGGAACCCTTTCGCACACTGCCGCGCATATTCGGGCGTGCGGATCTGCTCTTTTTTCTCCGCAAACATCTGATCGAGGCGTTTGCAGATCGGCAGCAATTCGTCGCACAGGGCCGCACTCCGCGGATCCCGGCGTTTCTCCAATTCCAGGTAGGCGGTCATCTCGTGGCCAAATTGCACGTACAGGTCGATCCTCTGCCGCACGTTGCCGATGAAGGCAACCGCGGCATCCAGTTGTTCTTCGATTTCCGCCCGTTTCCGCAGTTGGCTCCCTTCCTTGTAAATGGCGTTGATGACGTCGCGTGCGTAACAGGTGGCAACTCCCCGCGAGTTCCGCTTCTGCCCCTCCAGATCGAGGATGTACTGGCAGGGCCCGACACCCAACGTCATGCGCACCAGGTCCACGACCGTCAGCTTGTCCAAGGGCGTGCTCGCCGACACGGCCTTGGCCCGGTCCAGCGGATAGATGACGACCGGGCCATCGAAATTGTAGACCGGCCCAACCTCGGCATAACGGCGGGCTTTGAGCGGTTGCAGCCACGCCTGGCCGTCGCTCTGGATCCAACTCGGAAACGAGAATATGCCCAGCACCGGGTTCCAGCGCCGGCGGCCCGGCTTGTTCCAATCGCGATCACCGAACTCCCTGCCGAAACTCTGGCCCTGGGCCTCGTTCTGGCCGAACCAGCCCTGCATGACGTAGTTGCCGTCGGGCCGCTGCAGCAGCATCTCCCAACTCTCGGTCATCTTGTCGGCGGTCCGCCAGTCGACACGCCACAAGGCGGGAAACGGCATCTTCCAATCCAGCTTGATCGGCTTGTCCGCATCGTCCAAGGTAACCGCGTGCTCGTGCCAGATCCCCTGGCCAGCCAGCACCGCCACATAAATCCGCGGCTTCTTCCCATAAGCCACGTCCGCAGCCAAAATCTGCCGCGGCAAATGCTCGGAAAGTGTGACCGCTATATCCTCATCGCGCGACTCGGATACGGTCATCACGATACTATTGCCGCCGGGGACCATCTGTAGAAGGAAGTTTTCGCTGGGAAGTTCCGCCCGGCGCATAGGAAGCGCCGCCGCATCGACAAGCATGTCGTCGCCGAAGAAGTCGGGCAGGACGGCAAAGCGGCACGGCGCACTGACACGCAGGCGCTGGACGCCCACGCCGGCCGTCGTCTTGACAAACGCGGCCCCGGCGCTGAGTTCGTAGGTGATCCGCCGCAACTGCTTCTGCGGCGTCTGGAACTCGACCTCGATCGTCGCCGCGCTGCGGCTGTTCTGGCGAATCGTGACCGCTGTGCGACTGAACTCGGACTTGCCGTCGCAGACCGGCCGAAGGGTGGCGCACAACTTCAGATCCGAAATTTGCCTTGAGTAGACGGCCAGTTCGGGACTATCCTTGTGCAAGACGGCCACCAGCTTGTCGTTGATCAGCACTGGGCAAGCGGTGAAGCGGTGGGTGCAATCGTCTTCTTCCAAGCTGCCCGCCTCCCGCAGCTTCGCCAGGCCCTGCCCGGGCAGCGAAGTGGCAGAGATTTCGGGGCCATCGAAGAGATACACCAAGGGATCCACCTTGGGGATCGGCTCCGCGCCCCGGCATGGCCATCCGCCTGCGGCCAGCGTCAATGCGAGCCAGGAAAGAACCGCGCAGGATCGTTTCACGATCGCCTCCGCACACGTTGATAGGGGAATGCCGGTCATGATCTTTCTGTCAATCCGCTGTTAGTTTGCGTCTGGTTCCGGCAGGACGCTGGTTTCCACGGCAAGACGGAATTCTTTCGGCGTGACGTTCCAGGTCGACTGGTACGTCGGCTCCAACGGGACCGCCACGTACAGGCCGCGGCTGAGGAACAGGGGCATGTCGCGGAGCACGTCGCCAACGGCCAGCGGCTCGACAGAGGCAACGCGGTCGTCGCCCGCTTCATAGGAAACGAGCGTGCGGTCCTTGCCGGCAGGAAACGCGAACGGTTCGTCGCCCACTTCATCCCAAATCGCCTTGTGAATTCCTTGCGGATCGCGCGGAGTGGGAGGAAAGAGATCGGCCACCAGGACGTGAATTCCTTCGCGCAGGAACTGGGCCGTCTTGTCGACAAAATCGCGCAGTGCCGCCCGCGTATCTTTGTTGCCGGGCGAGAGGATCTCGATCACCGCCACAATGCGGCCAAGATGGTGGCGGATGACAATACGGTTGGCCCGGCCAGCATAGATCTCTTTGTCCGAGCGATGCACGATCTGCGTGACCGGCGGTTCCATCGTGGCCAGGCCGGCCGCCTCCACGTCGAACCGACCTCGCCCCGCCCTGGCCTCGATCGCCAAAACGTCGGGTTCGCGGGGGCCGGACCGCTGTTTCACAAGGGCGATTGTCCCCTCGGGCAACCGGCCGGCGTTCAACGCGTCCGCAATCCGAATCGACCAACTTTGATGAAAATGGTGAAACAGTCCCGAAGGCACACGCGTCCAATCGTGCAACGGCATAGCACAATCTCCTTTTCAGCAGGGGCAAATATCCCACAAGAGGCTTCCCGGCACGCCACTCGTATATTCTACACTCGGGCTACAAGTGCGCGAAGCCGCGATTGGCCGCCAGGTTCGCCCCTACGTCCGCCTTCAATCCTCATCCAATTCAACATCACGGGCTTCCAACCCGCGGGTCTCTTCATCTTGCGGTGGTCTGTCGGAACCTCCCGCCCCATGTAAACCTGCGGGCAGTCGCGCGGGGAGGCCCTGGCGTGGTCGAGCGGGCTGAAACGGTTGACGGCTGGTTCGCCGACTCGATAAAATGATTTAGGACAATTGCCGTCACCAGCAAACAAGTTTACGTCGTGGAGGACGATCCATGCCTTGCCCATTTCCCGGAATGGACCCTTATTTGGAAATGCCGCCCTTTTGGAGCGATTTTTCGCCGAGGCTGCTTGGGGAGATCGCGAATGCACTGCTACCGAAGGTGCTGCCGTTTTACGACGTGAGAATCGAGGAGTACCTGTTCGTGACTCGCGAAGATATTCGTCTACACCGGGTGCAACCGGAGGTCACCGTCAGCACAACCCCGGCGTGGCAGCCGGGGACGGAAGCGACGGTCGCAGTGGCGGAGCCCGGGCACCATGTACCCATGGTCGTGGTCGAGTTGGAGTACCCGGCCATCGAGCCGACGATGCAGCGGCGTCTACGGTTGATTCATCGCCCAACCGGCCGGGTCGTGACCGTGATGGAGCTGTTATCGCCGATCAACAAGGCAGCGGGCGAAGACGGGCTGGAGGCCTACCTGGAGAAGCGCGCGGAGTTGCTTGCCAGCGGCTGTCATTTGATGGAGTTCGACTTGCTGCGCGGCGGCGAGCGTCTGCCGATGGCGGGGCCGCTGCCGAAAGGCGACTACTACGTCTACGTCGGCCGCGCCGGCCGGCGGCCGCGCGGCCAGGTCCGGGCCTGGCCGCTCCGCTCGCGCTTGCCGACGGTGCCCGTACCGCTCCTGCCTGGCGACCCGGACGTGCCGCTGGATCTGCAATCTGTTTTCCGCGCGGCCTACGAACCATCCCTCTACGACCGCCGCCTGCCGTACGAGCAGCCGTTGCTGCCGACCTTGCCACCGGAGGACGAGGCTTGGGTCCGCCAGCGACTACTCGAAAGCCACCTGCCGCCGGGTGACAATGCCACGACGTGAATGTCGGCCTTCTGGCTGTCCTTTGCCGGTAATTCCCCCGATCATGTGCGCATCGTACTGCAAGCAGGACCGCAATCGCTCGGCCACAAATCAATCGCCCGGTAGCGAGTAGGTCCTTTCTGCCGGAAAGGACCAAAATGTGCGCTGCCGTGGAAAAGTCCTCGAAGTTGTGCAGCAGCGCGGAGCACAGTAGTCTCTCTCGGCAAGAGAGACCTACTTGACGGAGGACAACCGCGGCAGTACGACGTGTTTACACTCTTGCGATGTTTTCCATTTCATCATAGAAGCTGGTAAACGCTCCCATCCTCATCTTCCTTCGATCAAGCTGCCCGCCGTGTTACATTCGCCGAGACCGAGTGCGAAGGGAAGGACAGAATGAGCGGATCATCTTGCGGTTGATCGAAAGCGGCTGCCTTGGCAGTTCTCGCTGCCCTCCGCCGCCAGCCGTAGCCGAGGAAGGCGACCGCGCCTGCGGCCAACAGGGCGAACGTGCCCGGTTCCGGCGTGACCGTAATCGTGCCCTGACTGTCAAGCGCCGACGGATCCCAGCTCAACCCAGGCGGCAACGGCGCAAGGTTGAAACCAACGAAACTGCCGGTCGTTGAACCGTTTAGCACGTGGAAGCTCTCGCCGACCGATGGCGTAAAGCCGTCAAGGTAGCTCAGTTCCAGCGTGCCGTTGAGCGTGGCCAGCCCGGATATTTCCAACTGGTCGTAGCCGCTGCCGGGCACGTCGCCGCCCAATTCCAGGATCAGGGTGCTCGTCGAATCGAGTAGGATATTCTGGACCGAAACGGCATCGGGGCTGTTGCCGGGGCGATAGCTGGCGGCGTACTCGACATTGCCCGTCGTGCTGCCGGCCCCTTGAACGGCCTGCGTGAAAGTCAGCTCCTGGCCGCTGCCGGTAGGCCCGTTGACCACGCCGTTGTTGACAAAGTTGGCGTTGATCGTGGCGTTGCCCGTGGCCGTCAGGACCTTCGTGGCATCGACCGAACTCGGGTTGCCGAGCAGCGCGCCGTTCAAGGCCGTCAGGCTGCCGCCAGGGCCGATATTCGTCTGGCTACCCAGGATCGCTGTATCGCTGGAAAGGATGTCGTCCTGGCGCCGACGGTCAGCGGGGCGTTGCACGAGGAACTGCGGGCCTTGGGCCTTGAGGCCAGCCAGCACGAAGCGGGGATCTTTCGGGTGGCGGGCCTGCCGTTTACGGCCTGGTTGGTTGAAACCGACGTGATGGCCGAGCGCGGCCAGCCCGTTCTTTCGCTGGTGAGCCGCGTTTTCCTGAACGATCGCGGGCGTATAATAGAGAAGTTGGAGCGTACGGGCCATGAAAGCTTGCTGCGCTACATGGTGCAACAGATCAAACAGTTCCATGCTGGGGGAGAGGACTTTGCCATGCAACACGGACTTTCGGACGATCTTCAGGAAATGCAGGAAGTGGAGGAGGAACTCCTGACGAAGATTTTAGAGGATCTTCCTCCCGAGCGGCGACTGCGGGGGCTGCCGCCGGAAGAGCGGCTACGGGGGTTGTCGTCGGAGGAACTGCTGCGGGCGCTTCCGCCGGAGTTTGTGGCCGGCCTGAGCGAGGAACAGGCGGCACGACTTCGCGAACTGCTGCAGCGGAAGCAAGGCCGTTAATCTCAGGCAACCAGCGAAGGCAGGCATCCGACGCCGGGGTCCGCGCCGCTGGGGGTCAGACTGGAAAATGACCTCCCGATCTGGGCAACGGTGCCCGGGGCATAGCGACCGGCACCGTGCGGGCGCTTTCCCTTTCTTCCATTTTCCTTTCATCAAAAGATCCGGCGATGGATGTCTACAACGAACTGGATCCGCGCAGCAACCCATGAACGTTCAACGCGGCGATATCGTTCTGCTCGACTACCCTTATTTATCCGGCGGCGGCGCAAAAATGCGGCCCGCCTTGGTCGTCCAGAATGATCGCGACAATCGCCGCTTGATCAAATGAGTGCTATGATTGCGGGTTGTTCACTCTTCGATACAAGCGACGGCATCCTCGAGGAGTTGGGCCGCAAGCTGCATCGCGCTCACCTTGCGGCTTCGGTCGCTGATGCGCTCGGCCAAGCGAATCAGTCGCTGCTCGGTGTCTTTGCTCATCGGGATCTTGGGATGATGTACCCAGTTGACATCCGTGGGCCGGCCCGGCCGCTTGCCGTGGCTGGGCGCGAGCCTTGCTTGCAACCTTTCCACGATTGCCGCCAGGCGTGCGGCGCCAAAGGCCCCACCGCCAGTCCGCGGAAGCCGTGCGACAACCTTGGCTCCGAGGACATCCGCGATCGTGTCTACGGTCTTCGACATAAGCTTACCTCCTTTTCTTCTTCTTGGTCGGCGGAGCGGTCTCCAACGGGAAGCCGATCTCGAGGTAGTCGCGGTCGATCACCAGGCCGATGGCCCCTTGTCTCGCCTCGCGCCCCATGCGTTGCAGGAAATCGCGGAGCGCCGGCGCTTCCTGCGCCAACGCGACCTCGCTGGTGTAACACCTGGATTACCACCGGCTGGTCGAAAAGCAGCCGTCCTCCCTGGGCGTCGTCCCGCCATACACCCTTTCCTTGCGGGAAGGCGGTTGCCCCACCGAAAAGCTTCCCCAGGACGCTAAGCGCCTCCTGGACCCAGAAGTCCTGCTCGATGAGTTCGTCGGCACGGTCTTTGCTAGGAATGAACAGTACGAGGAGACACGAGGCAGCTTTGCTCGCGCCCAGGCGTTCAGCAATCGTCGACATTTTATACACTCCTCAAGACAATCATCGCACTTTTTGCCCAAAAAGTCAAGCGGAATTCCGGGGACGCCCGCATCCAGTCATCTCCGGGCCCCGGTGGAAACGCCACCGCCACTGTTCAAAGGCAAGTCGCAATCTCTCGCGTGCAATGCCCGAATTGGCATCGTACGCGGCAAAAGGGCTTCGTGCAAATGGTAACTGTCTTTGCATTCGCTGCTCCACATCACAAGGCGTTGCGGGCGATGGGGTTACGGCGTGTTTTCGCGCGTCGTTCTGGCCGCCGTCTGCACAAGCTGACGAATCCGGCGGATATTTCCCCCATGCCGCAATTTTTTCGCGCGCCGGAACCCCCTGCCGGAAAAGCAGTTAGGGCGATCGCACAGGGCCGGGCGGCGCGGCGGACGAGGAAAATGTCGTTCGCGCCCCTTGACACTAATCCATAAATGTGGATAATTGCAGATAGTTACGCATTCTTGGTTCGGAGGCGACGCTTTGCGGATGGCACGGATTTCGTGGACAGATGATGCAGGGGCCCGCGGGCAAGGAAATCTTGCCCACTTCTTGCCCTCCCTCTGTCTTCTATATACGTTCCACCCGAAGAAGTGTAGACCTATGTTTCCTCCGCGTTTATCCCAGTGTTTTAAAATGTCATACCAGTCCGATGATGAAAGAAAAGTACATGAGTCGTGGTACAAAATGGCGAAAAAAACGAAGAAATTTGATTTCGGGCAAGGTCGGGCAAAAATCCCCCGTCGGTAGTGTGTGTCTTTCTGTGGGATAAATTCCACGCCGCCGGGCAAAGAAGAAAGGCGAAACTAGCAGCGTGCCTTGCCTGGGAAGCAGGGAAGCACGGCCAGACGAAATAATTGCATCCGCAGCCACGATGGCTCTGTGGGAACCAAAATTTGGCGTGGTCCAATTTTTCCCGACTCATACCGTCTCTGGGGGCCGGCGCGCGGGCGAAAAGAAACAACTACCCGCCACGGTGTCAATCGCCTGTAGGTCAGGCTTTCCAGCCTGACGGTGAACCGGATAAAGTCAGGCTGGAAAGCCTGACCTACCTGATATTGTGGGGGGGGTTCGTTGAAAAGAAAAGCCCGTCGCAACTCTTTGTTCCGAAGGGCTTTAGGAAAACTGGGGAATAGGGATTTGAACCCCAACTAACTGATCCAGAGTCAGTCGTGCTACCGTTACACCATTCCCCAAATCATTGCTATTTAATAGGTTATGAAAACGAGTCCGGCCGCTTTCAGCCCCTACGGTCAAAAACAGCATCCGGACGGCAATGGTCTCGTCGGCCGGCCATTTCGTAAACCGGCCTTTAAACCATACCCCAAGTCTAACACCGTTCCCGGCTCGTGACAATGCCATCGCCGGAAAACGACATTGAAGCCGATCGCCCAAAACGGGCGTATTCCGTCCGTCCTGCGGCTGGTCGCATCGATGGAAAGATGGAACCGTCGTAGACAAGGACGTGCGGCCTCTTCCTGTGGCGCGAGTTGCCAAACCGTGGCATATCCGGTCGAACGCCCGAGTCCCGGCGCCCGCTTGATTGACAGCCGCCGGTGCGGCAACTAATATCGGAGGACATCGTGTTACCATTCAGAATCCCTCTCAGTCATCGCTTCCCGCGATTTAAGGAGCAAACTTCATGACAGTCAGAACTTGGCTGCACGCAGCAGTGTTGGTGGTGTGCGGCGTCGTGTCCGCAGCCGTGGTCTCGCAGGCAGTCGCCCAGGCCAAAAACAAAATCCCGGTTAACCCCAAGTTGTTGGTGGAGCCGCCCGACGGAGCCATCGTGCTCTTCAGCGGCAAGCCCGAACAGTTGCGCGACAACTGGTATGAGCGATACGGCAAGAAGGCGCCCGGCTGGAAGGTCAACGATAAAGGTGTGGCCACGCCCAATCGCCACGATGTCACCAGCAAGCAGGAATTCGGCGATTGCTACCTGCACGCGGAATTCTGCGAGCCCATGACCAGCAGCGGCAACAGCGGCGTGGGCATGCAGGGCCGCTACGAGATCCAGATTCTCAACTCCTACGGCAAGAAGCCCGAGGCCCACGAGTGCGGCGCGATCTATAGCCAGACACCGCCTAAGGTGATCGCTTCCAAGCCGGCGGGCGAGTGGCAGACCTTTGACATCTTCTTCCGCGCGCCGCGGTTCGACGCCGATGGCAAGCTCGTCGAGAAGGCCCGCGTCACCGCCTACCAGAACGGCACGGCGATCCACGAGGATGCCGAGATCAAAGGACCGACCGGCATCCATTACGGAGAGTTCAAAGGCGAAGTGGCCAAGGGACCCATCGTCCTGCAAGGCGACCACGACACGGTACTCTTCCGCAACATCTGGATCGTGCCGGAGAGCTACTAAGCCAGTAGCGGAAAGTCCGGAATCAAGCTCCTCGCTCCCCGCCTGCCATGCGGCAGGCGGGGAGGAGAGTTTGTTGGCTGTCTCCTTACGGCTACTTCAGCGGTTTCAGGACGATCGACCGCAGGTTCATCACAGCGCCGCCCTTCTTTTGCAGGGCCTTCAGCGTGACGGTCAGGGCACCTGTTTTAAGATGTAATGTGGGGAGCACAAGGGGCCGATAATCGTACCAGCCCTCGGTCTCGACGATCGTTGCCGCAGACTTCGCCTCGCTCGCGGCTAGTTCGATCCTACCACCCTGGCCCGGCGCGGCGGAATAGGTCAACTCCGCCGCGTAATCGCCGGCCTGCTGCACCTCGACTGTCCAGGCAGGATATTCCTTGGCATCGTTCCAGTAGCCGAGGTTCTCCGGATGGTTGCCCTCGACCCTCAACTGCGATCCTTCGATGCGGGCATCGCCGGCGGCAAGGCGGATCGATCGGTCGGCGGCCTGTTTCACGGGCCTGGGTTCGAGTTTCCAGATCGGCCAGAGCTTGATGGTGCAATCGAACGAGCTGCTGGCAAGCGTGCGGCTGTCGGGCGAGAACGACAGGCCCTGGACCGCGCCGCAATGCTCCTGGAACTGCCGCGCCGTTCTCAGGTTGTCGGCCTGGAGGATGTCGACGCGGCCTTGGCTATAGCCCAGGGCGATCCACTTCTCATCGGGCGAGATTTCCAGGGATTCGATCTGGCCGCTGGGTCGCACCTGGGTGAATTTGCGCGTGGCCAGGTCCCAGCAGCGGACGGTGCCGTCGGCCGAGGCCGTAATCAGGCTGTTGCGTTTGGGAAAGAAGCGGACGCGGCACAACCAAGGGCCCTGGTTCATGCCTACCAGCGGCGCGCCCTTGACCTTGCCTGTCGCAGCATCCCACAGCCAGAGTCCGCCTTTGAAGCTTGTGGCGGCCAGGGTCTTGCCGTCGGCGGAAAACGCGCAGTCGTAGACCCATTCGGGATGCGCTAACACGAGCGGCTTGGCATCGCCGGCCAGGTCCCAGATGCGGGCCGTATTGTCGCGGGCCGCCGTGGCGCAGCGGCTGCCGTCGCGGGTGATCGCCACGCTCATCACGCCCGCCGAATGCCCAGCGAGGGGTTGCGGCTGCCCCTGGCCGCGCAAGGCATAGACGACCGCTGTCGAGTCGGCATACTCGCCCTGGCCGTGCGCCGCGACCATCACCTTGCCCGAGGCCTCGACGGCCATTTTGCCGATCTGGTTCTCGGTGGAGAGCGAGGAGAGCAGTTCGCCCGATTCGATGTCCCAGAGTTCGAGGCGGGGCCATTCGCCACCGGCAAGAACGCTGCCGTCGCCCAGGCAGGCAACGCTGGTCACAATGCCGATGTGGCTGGCGATCGACTGGGCGATGTCGTCCGCATGAGATTTCGGGTCGAATTTTTGCCGATGATACTCCAGCCTGCCCAGGCCCTGCCAGAGTGGCACCGAATAGGTGGCCGCATCGAGCCGGGGGAGGAGTTGCGCGGCAAGTTCCTTGTCGCCGCCCAGGCAGGCCATGTAGCAACAGACGTTGTAGATGAAATGGTTCTCGGGATAATCCCGCAGGGCCACGCGCATTCCCGGCAAAAGGTCTTCGTACTTGAAATCGCTGTCGCGGAAGAAACCGTCGCCGCCGAAGTCGTGCAGGAAATAGCAAGCCATGCGGAAGTAGATTTCGCCGCCCAAGTCGCCGCCGACCTCGGCGCGGAGTTTCGCGGCCTGCTTCTCCACGTCGCCCGCCTGGCCGTGCCACTTGGGCAGCAGGTAATTGGAGAGGCAGTTGTACAGGGGAAAATAGCGCGGCGCGATCTTCCGGCCTTCGTCGAAATAGCGCATGACCTCCTCGCGGGAATCGTCCTGTACCAGTTCGGTGATGAGCATGGCGGCATAGGCGGCCGGATCGGGTGTCTTCAGCTTCATGGCCTGGTGGAGATATCCGCGGGCCTTGGCTACCCGTTCCTCCAGCGCCTTCGCCCCTTCGGGCGTGACCGAGGCGGCGAAACCGTTGCCGCGGGCCTTCCAACCGTAGGAGATATAGGTGTATCCCAAGGCAATCAAGGGCGTGGGGGAATCGGGCTTGGCCTTCTGCCAGCGATCGAGCCGGGCAAAATGCTTCTGCCAAGCCGCGTCGTCCCTGCCGCGCGGCGTTTGCAGTTGCTGGTAGAGCGTGTCGAGCGCGGAGAAACCCTCCCAATACTCGTCCTTCTCGCGATATCGCTTGGCAAGGCTTTCCAATTCGTTGAAGTTCTCTTTGTCGAGAAGATCGACGACTTGACGAGAGAAGGCGGCCCGGGCCTCGACGCGATCGAAGGACTTCGGATCAAAACAGGCCAGTACCTCGGGGCGCGGCGGATCGGTCGACACGTAGGGATCGATCCAGACGGCGTGGGCGTTGCCTTGTGCTCCGCTGCCCCCAGGACGATAAACGACTTCCAGCCGCAGGACGTCGACGCCCGTGATGTCGAGCATGCACGGCTGGGAATCGGACTTGCCGTGCAGTCCGCGCGATTTCCACAGCAGCTTGCCGTCGCCCAGGACGCGAAACTCGATCGGCCACTCGCAAGCCGGCACGGTCGAATCGTCCATGGCCGCGGTGCCGCGGAACGTTCGATAATGTTTGTGGAGCAGGTACTCCACGTGGCAGTCGGGATGCGTGCCCAGGCCGTGCGTCGGATTCAGGTTGTGGACGAGAATCGGGTGCGACTCGAAGCCTGCCCAACCGTATCTGCCGAAACTGCCCCAGCCCACCTTGGCGTCGTGCTCGTCCATCTCCGTCAGCCAAACGCGTTGCCGCACGGCCGGCGCACTGGCCGCCGGTTCAGCCGCGACGGTGATCGACAAACCCATCGAAAGGACAATCAAAACGAAAACACCGCAGGTTTTGCACACGTTCATGTCTTTATCCTTTGAGCGGCTACACGCCTATCCAAATAGAATAGAGTTTCGTGATTTCAGGAGGCCCAATCCGTAGGGTGGAAGAAGCAAACCGAGGTTCTGGTTTCCAGCCGATCATGGTGGGCCTGCGCTTGCTACGCAATCTGGTCCCACTCTACGGCTCAAGTCTAACCGGGATTACCATGACTTTCCAGTCGGGCGAACAGAGAACCCAGGGCCGGTTCGTAGTGTTTCCACCTTCCCACCGATGTGCCATAGATCGGCTGGCGCACCTGTAAAGCACTGGCTGTCGTGACCGGCCGCTTCAGACGGTGGAACTCCAGGCAACGCGGTTCCCATTCCAGGCCGCACCAGGCAACCAGCTTGCGGGCCACGCCTTCCAGGTCGACCACAGTCTCCTCGTAGTCCACTTCCAGCAGCGGCGTCGGCAGAACATTGTGCCAGTGTTCCATGATCCGTTGGTATCCGGAAAAACGCGATGCGATGTGCTCCTGGTCATTAGCCCAGGAAACCTCCTGGAAATGCGTCATCCAACAGGATAGGGCCACGTCGCGCAAATCGCGGCGGCAATGGATCAGTTTCGCGCGTGGAAAGAGGGCCGCCAGCAGCCCCAAGTACAAGTAGTTCTCCGGCATCTTGTCCACGATGCGAAGGGCCGCGGGACTTCGCGCGCGAAGTTTCTCCAGGTGCCGTGCGGCAATGCGGCTCGCGGCCTCACGGTCCAACCGGCACAGACCCTCGACGGGGGCCAGACCTTCGCCACCCAGCGCGGCAAGGCTGTCGCGAGCCAACGGGGTCTCGCCCGCGCCGAAGACCTGGGGATGGCTGGCCAGGACCTGCTCGACGAGCGTCGTGCCGGAGCGCGGCAGCCCCACGACGAACACCGGCAGTTCGCTCTCCAAGCCGAAGCCGCGCACGCGTTGAAAGAACGCCGGACTGCAAACCTCGATCAGCCGCGTGACGAGAGAGTCGTAAGCCGCCGGATCGTACTGCTCGCCGTGCCTGCGCCACTCCGAGAGTTGCAAGGCGTTGCCCCGGGCGAGGTGTTCGGCGGCTTGGGCATAGTCGCCCAGCGCGTCGAGGACTTGCGCCATACCGAAGTGTAATAGGGACCGGTCTCCGTCGTTTGGCCTGCTGTCCTCCAGCAAGCGGCGCTGCGCGGCCAGGTCCGCTTGCGGAAGCTTGCCGCGAAGCAGTTCCGCCAGGTTGTAATGCGCCAGAGCGAAGCGCGGATCGCAGCGCAACGCCGCGCGGAAGGAGCTTTCCGCGCCCTGAAAATCGCCCGTCTGCTCCAAGGCGCTGCCCAGGTTGTAGTGCGCCCTGGCAAGGGCCGGGTCGAACACAAGCGCCCGGCGGTAGCAAGCGATCGCTTCGCCGAAGTTCCCTTGGCCCTTGAGGGCATTACCCAGGTTGTTGTGGGCCTCGGCATAGTCCGGTTTCAGTTCCAATGCCCGGCGGCAGCAGGCGGCCGCCTCGTTCAACTTCTCCTGGTCCCGCAAGGCGTTGCCCAGATTGTTGAGGGCCTCAGCAAAGTCCGGTTTCAGTTCCAGCGCCCGGCGGCAGCAAGCGACGGCATCGTCCAACTTGCCCTGCTCCTTGAAGGCAATGCCGAGGTTGTAGTGGGCCTCGGCAAGGTCCGGCTTGAGCTCCAGCACACGGCGATAGCAGGCGACCGCTTCCTCGAGCTTCCCCAAGCCGCGCAGCGCAGTGCCCAGGTTGCCGCGCGCATCGGCATGGTCCGGTTCGAGTTCCAAGGCGCGGCCGTAACAGACGACCGCTTCCTCGAGCTTCCCCAGGTCGCGCAAGGCATTGCCCAAGTTATAGTGCGCCTTGGCAAAGTCGGGCTTGAGCTCCAGCGCCCGGAGAAAACAGGCGGCCGCCTCGTCCGGTTTGCCTTGCTCCCGCAAGAGATTGCCCAGGTTATTGTGTGTTTCGGCGAAGTCCGGCTTCAGTTGCAGTGCGCGGCGCCAGCAGGCGATGGCCTCGTCGACCTTCCCCCTCTCCTTGCAGGCGAGGCCCAGGTCGTAGTGCGTTTCGGCGGAGTCCGGTTCCAGTTCCAGTACGCGCCGCCAGCAGGCGATCGCTTCCTCCAGCTTGCCTTGCTCGTGGCAGACGACGCCCAGGTTGCGGTGCGCGTCGACGAAGTCGGGTTTCAGCTCGAGCGCCCGATGATAGCAGGCGACCGCTTCGGAAACCTTGCCCAAGGCACGATAGGTTTCGCCCAAGCTGTTATGATAGATGGCCACGTTCCCTTGCAAGCGGATAGCGCGCGTGATGTGCTGGGCGGCCAGGTCATGCCTGCCCACCTGGGCAGCGATCACGCCGAGAAGATGCATAGCGTCGGCATGGTTGGGCTCGACCGCCAAGATCTGCCGATAGATCCGCTCGGCGGCCTGCAGCCGCCCGGCCCGGTGGTGTTGGATCGCGGTCGCCAATGTTTCGGAAACGTTCATCATGGCGATATAGGATGGGCTTCAGCCCGTCTGCTTTCGGGTGCAACGGTTAATTCAATATAGCAGGCACCCGCCGTGTGCCGTGAGTTGTAGACGGCACACGGCGTGTGCCTGCCACAATTATTCCTGAGCAGATCCGCGGCCCTCGTCTCCGTTTTTTTCCAGTTGGGCGAACAACGGGCCGAGGGCTTGCTCGTAGTGCTTCCACCGCTGGACGGACGTCCGATAAACCGGCTGGCGGACCTGGACGGAGCTGGCCGTCTTGACCAGCCGCTTCGCCTGGTGGAACTCCAGGCAACTCGGATCCCATTCCAGGCCGCACCAAGCCACGAGCTTGCGGGCCATGCCTTCCAAGTCGGCTACCGTCTCTTCATAGTCCACGTCCAGCAGCGGCGCCGGCAGCACCTTCCGCCAGTGTTCCATCATGCGCCGGTACTGGCCGAAACGGGAAGCGATGTGTGCCTGATCGCTGGTCCAGGAAAGCTCGCGGAACGGTGTCATCCAACAGGAGACAGCCACGTCGCGCAAATCGCGGCGGCAATGGATGAACTTTGCCCGGGGAAAAAGGGCCGCCAACAGGCCCAGGTACACGTAGTTCTCCGGCATCTTGTCCACGATGCGCAGGGCCGTGTGGCTCAACTCGCGAAGCTGCCCGATGTGCCGCGCGGCGAGGCGCTGGGCCGTCTCGCGATCCAGTCGGCCCAGGGCGTCAGTGGGGGCAACGCCTTTTCCGCCGAGTTGGGCCATCGTGCCGCCGACTAGTGTGAGTTCCCCCGCGCCGAAAATCCGCGGATGACTGGCCAGGACCTGTTCGACCAGCGTCGTGCCGGATCGCGGCAGGCCCACGACGAACACCGGCAGTTCGCCTTCCGTTCCGAAGCAGTCGTCCAGGGCGAATTCGCGCGCCCGCTGGAAGAAATCGGGCGGGCAGGCTGCGATCATGCTGGAGACGAAAGACTCGTAGTGCTCGCAGTCGTACTCCTGGCAGCGCTCGCGCCGCTGCGAGAGTTGCAGGGCATTGCCCTGCGCGAGATGCTCGGCGGCAGCGGCGTACTCACCCCGTGCGTCAAGGACCTCGGCCAGGCCGAAGTGCAGCAGCGATCGTCGCGCGTCGGTCGGCCCGATTTCTTCCAGTAGCCAACGAAACGCGGCCAGGTCCTCATCGGGAAACTTGCGGCGCAACAACGCCGCCAATTTGTAATGCGCAAAGACGAAGCGGGGATTGTGCCGCAACGCGGCGCGGAAACAGGTTTCCGCGCCCGAAAGATCGCCGAGGCCTTCCAGGGCATCGCCCAGGTTAACGTGGCCACCGGCATACTCCGGCTTCAACTCCAGCGCCCGCCGGAAGGACGCCAGCGCCTCGTCCAGCTTGCCCTCTTCTTTCAACACATTGCCCAAGTCGCTGTAGGCCCCGGCATAGTCCGGCTGCAGTTCGATTGCCCGCCGGCAAGCGGCGGCCGCTTCCTCGAATTTGCCCTGCTCCTTGAGCGTGTTGCTCAGGCTGACGTGCGCCTCGACGCAGTCCGGCTTCAACTCCAACGCCCGCTGCAGGCTGGCCAGCGCCTCGTCCAGCTTGTCCTGCTCCGTCAAGACATTGCCCAGGTTGATGTGCGATTCGGCCGAGTCCGGATTCAGTTCCAGCGCGCGGCGGTAGCTGGCGATTGCTTGCCCCAGTTTGCCCTGGTCCTTCAAGGCGCTGCCCAGGTTTCCATAGGCCTCGACACAGTCCGGCTTGAGCTGCAATGCGCGGACGCAGCAGACGAGGGCCTCCTCCAGCTTTCCCTGGTCCTTGAGGGCGGCGCCCAGGTTGCTGTAGGCCGCGGCATAGTCCGGTTTCAGTTCCAGCGCGCGGCGATAGCTGGCAACCGCATCGTCCAGCTTGTCCTGCGCTCGCAACAGGTTAGCCAGGTTGTTGTGTGCCTCGGCCAAGTCGGGCTTTAGTTCCACCGCCCGGCGGCAACTGGCAAGCGCCTCGTCGAACTTCCGCTGCTCTTTGAGGACGACGCCCAGGTTGCTGTAGGCATCGGCAAAGTCGGGCTTCAGTTCCACTGCCCGCTTCAGGCAGACGGCCGCCTCGTCGAACTTTCCCTGCTCCTTCAACGTGTTGCCCAGGTTGCTGTGGGCCTCGGCATAGTTCGGCCTCAACTCCAGCGCCCGGCGGTAGCAGGCGACCGCTTCATCGAGTTTCGCTTGCTCCCGCAACACGTTGCCCAGGTTGTAGTGCGCGTCGACATACTCCGGTTTTAGCTCCAGCGCCTGGCGGTAGCAGGCGACCGCCTCATCCAGCTTGCCCTGCTCCTTCAGGACATTGCCCAGGTTGTTGTGCGTCCCGGCATAGTCCGGCTGCAGTTCCATCGCCCGGCGGTAGCAATCGACCGCTTCGGCAGCGCGATGCAAGGCATGATACACTTCCCCCAAGTTGTGGTGGTAGAAAGCCGCATTTCCCTGCAAGGCGATCGCCCGCCGGATGTATTCCGCGGCAATCTCGTGCTTGCCGGCCTGATAGGCCACCACGCCAAGCAGGTGGAGTGCGTCGGCATGCCCGGGTTCGGCCAGCAAAATCTGCCGATAAATCCGCTCGGCGGCTTGGATTCGGCCACCCTGATGGTGTTGGACCGCCAGCGCCAATGCTTCAGGAATTGTCGTCATACCTCAATTATGGCGATGCCGTCAGCCTGCCGCAACATGTTTCAAAACAGCGGCGACCCGTTCCGCACGGTGCTTCTATACTATTTTGGCATTTTGGGGCCGATTGCGTAGACGATTGCGAAGACATAAAATATATCGAATCTGGGGACCGGCGAAAGCTTGCTATGCCCCACAGATGGGTTTGCGCCAGGCCGCAAATCCTGCCGAATCGATAAAGGAAGTGCCGTCGGCCCCGCCGGCATATGAATCGCCGGGTTATCTACTCTCTTGAGGGATCTTTTCCGTGGTGCATATTGATTATTTGCCAGGGACTTTTTTTGGACCATCTACGTTAGTGGAGATGGTTCGGCATCGGGCCCGCACTCAACCCCATGACATCGCTTTCTCGTACCTCGTTGACGGCGAACTCGAACAAATCGACGTGACCTATGAGGAACTTGACCGCCAAGCCCGGGCGATTGGCGCCTGGCTGCTGTCGCGGGGACTGGCCGGTGAACGGGCCTTGCTGCTGTACCCCGCCGGACTGGCATTCATCGCCGGTTTCTTAGGATGTCTTTACGCAGGCGTGGTCGCTGTTCCCGTTTATCCGCCCCGCCGCAACCGCTCGATGGCGCGGATCCAGTCGATCGCCGACGATGCCGACGCCAAAGTAGCGCTCACCACCGACGACGTATTGTCGCGGGTTGAAGGCCTGATCGACGAAACGCCGCACCTCAAACAACTTGCCTGGTTGGATACGTGCCACGTGCCCGCGGGCATGGAACAGCAATGGAATCCGCCGGATATCCACGGCGAAACGCTGGCCTTCCTGCAATACACTTCCGGTTCGACGGGCACACCCAAGGGCGTAGTTCTCAATCACGCCAATTTGGTCCATAACTCGGCGCTGATTGCGCATGCATTCGAGCACACGCGCACAAGCCTGGGCGTGTTTTGGCTGCCAAGCTACCATGACATGGGCCTGATCGGCGGAATTTTGCAACCGATCTACGTCGGCCGGACGAATGTGTTGATGTCGCCGATGACCTTTCTGCAGAAGCCGTTTCGCTGGCTTTCGGCCATCACGCGATTCCGCGCCACAACCGCTGGCGGACCGAACTTCGCTTACGAACACTGTATCCAGAAGATCACGCCCGAGCAACTCAAACAACTCGATCTGAGCTGCTGGAAGCTGGCCTTTAATGGGGCCGAGCCGGTGCGGGCGGAGACGCTGCGACGATTTGCCGAGAAATTCGCCCCCTGCGGATTTCGCGCCGAGGCTTTCTATCCGTGTTTTGGGCTGGCCGAAGCCACGCTTATCGTCTCCGGCGGGTATGTCGCCAAGCCGCCGATCATTCGTAGTTTTGACAGCCTCGCTCTCGCGCATGGCAAGGCCCAGGAAGTCGCGGGCGGCAGTCCCACTGCCCGCGATCTGGTGGGCTGCGGCGGAACGCTCCCGGATCAGAAAATCGTGATTACCAACCCCGAGACCAAGAGGACCTGCACACCCGGCGAGATCGGCGAAATCTGGGTCAGCGGTCCGAGTATGGCCCAAGGATATTGGAAGCGGCCGGATGTCACCGAAGCGATGTTTCACGCCCACCTGGAAGGCAGCGGCGACGGCCCGTTTTTGCGCACCGGCGACTTGGGCTTTATGCTCGACGGTGAACTGTACGTGACAGGCCGATTGAAGGACCTGATCATTCTCCGCGGCGTGAACTATTATCCCCAAGATATCGAGCTCACGGTGCAGCGTTGCCACCCGCGTTTGCGGTCGGATTGTGGTGCAGCCTTCGCGCTGGAAAAGGACGGGCGCGAGCAACTCGTGCTGGTCTTCGAGGTCGAGCGGCACAAGCAGGGGCAGTTCAGCGAAGTGTTTCAGGCGATCCGCCGCTCGGTGGCCAGCGAGCACGACCTCAACATCGACGCCATCGTGCTGATCCGCGCCGGCACGGTGCCGAAGACATCCAGCGGCAAGATCCAGCGACACGCCTGCTGCCAAAGCTACCTTGAAGGAACGCTGGACGTCGTCGGTGAGTGGCGCCTGGGTGATGCGGAGGAGAAATCCGCCGAGGTTTCTCTCTCGCTGACCACGGCGCCGAGGCTTTCGGAGTTTGCGGCCTCTCACGGTGAGTGGGCCGAGGACATCACTAGCAGCCAACCGTCGCCCAATCATCTGGCCAAGGCCGAGGAACGGCTTGCATCGGCCTCTCAAGGGCGGGAGGGTACGAACGGGCGTCCATCTGCGGCGGCGCACGAGGCAGCCGTCGAGCCGGCACCGGCCGGGGCGAGGCCCGCCCAAAAGATGCAGGCCGCCCAGATTGTCATCGAGGAAATCCGCCGCGTGGCTAAGGAGCGGGCCAACGGCTTGACGCTCGATTCCCCGATCGCCGAGTCGGGCATGGATTCGTTGGAGCGAATGGAAATCCTCGCCACGATCGAGGAGCGGTTCGGCGGTCGATTCCCGCCGGAGATCCTGGTTGAACTGGAAACCACCCGACAGGTCATCGAGGCAGTGGAAAAATACCTTGGCAGCCAGCCCCTCGCGGCCGCTCATTTGTTCGCGGCGACGGAAATTCCGCGGGAAGCCTATAGCTTCGACCAGTTCCCGGAGTACAGACAGTTGCAACAGCGACTGGGCCTGCTAAAAACTCTCGGCGTGGGAAATCCCTATTTCGGCATACACCAGGGCATCACCAATGATCGGACCATGATCGATGGCCGCGAGTTGATCAACTTTGCCAGCTATAATTACGTTGGTACCTCGGGCGATCCGCTTGTTTCGGCGGCTGCCAAGGCGGCTATCGACCGCTATGGCACGAGCGTTTCAGCAAGCCGGTTGGCCTCGGGCGAAAAAGTGATCCACGGCGAATTGGAAAGCGCGATCGCCCAATTCATCGGCGCCGAGGCGGCCGTAACCTTTGTCGGCGGCCATTCCACAAACGAATCGGTCATCGGCCACCTGGTGGGGCCCGGCGACCTGGTCCTGCAGGATGCGCTGGCCCACAACAGTATCGTCGAGGGCGCGATGCTTTCCGGCGCCCGACGGCGGCCGTTCACGCATAACGATTGGCAGGCAGCCGACCGGCTACTGGAGCAGTTTCGCCGGGAATATCGTCGCGTCTTGCTAGTGATCGAAGGGGTCTACAGCATGGACGGCGATTTCCCCGATCTGCCCCGCTTTATTGAAGTGAAAAAGCGGCACAAGGCTCTGTTGATGATCGACGAGGCCCACTCGATTGGCGTCCTGGGGCACCATGGGCGGGGCATTGGCGAACACTTCGGCGTGAATCGCAGCGATGTCGATGTCTGGATGGGTACGATGAGCAAGGCCCTGGGTAGTTGCGGTGGCTACATCGCCGGCAGCAGAGCGTTGGTCGAGTACCTGAAATATACGGCCCCGGGGTTCGTTTTCAGCGTTGGCTTGCCGGCGTCGGCCGCCGCCGCGGCCCTGGCGTCGATCCGGATCATGGAGACCCAACCCGAGCGGGTGGCACAACTCCGCGAGAATTCGAGGCTTTTCCAATTGTTGGCGTCCCAAGAGGGAATGAATACGGGCACGAGCCAGAATACGGGCGTCGTGCCGGTCATCGTGGGTAACTCGATCGCCTGTTTGCAATTGTCGCGGGCCATGTTTGCCCGGGGCGTGAATGTTCAGCCCATCGTCCATCCAGCGGTCGAGGAAAGCGCAGCCAGATTGCGATTCTTTATTACTTCGCTTCACACGAGCGAGCAAATTCAGTACACTGTAAAGGTGTTGGCAGAGGAGCTTGAGAAGATGCAGCTCCACCACACGGTTCACGGCGACGACGATCCGCGGAATAGCAAGTCGCTGTCGTCAAGCAGCCCCCTTACGAGGTGATAGATTGCTTACCGAAAATGAAATCCAGCGGACGTGGAGAGCCCTTTTTCGCGACCAACAGATCAACGAAGAGACATTTACCAGGGCGGAAGCCCTCTTGGAAGAACTTCGGCCGGAGAGCCCCTTGCGGCATCGTCTGGACGGAGAGTTGACTGAGCTTCGCAAGATACGGAGCAAGAAACAAGCGCCGCAGAAACAGACGGCCCGCGGCAAGTAGGGCCCTGTAACAGGTTTGTAGGTCGGACTTTAGTCCGCTTGGACGGACTAAAGTCCGTGCTACGACTCGCTGGCAGTTCTGGTCCCCAGGCAAGAAAACAATCGGGGCAGCAGGCTTGGAGTCTGCTGCCCCGACGTCCGTCACGACCAGGAAAGTTCTTTTGGCCAGGTAGTCTACAGGCACTCTGCCGAGTCTGAGTGCAACTCTTTCGTGCCATTTCCTGCAGAAGCAGGTTCAACGGCCGCCCGACTGCGATCCGCAGAGCGAGCTAGCGATTGAACTCGACGCCCAGCGTCAAAGCTGTAGTCCAAACGGGCTGGAGGTTACCGTTCAGGTTCCGCGTGATTCCCATCGTGGGCAGAGTGTAATCGACCACGTCGGCGGCCCGCACCACGTTGTTCACGAACATTCCCGTATAGCCGGCCTTGACCGCGATGATATTGGTCAGTTGCATGTGGGCCTCCACGCGGAGTTCGGCGATCGGCGAGAATTCGATCCAATGCGTGGAATGCGAGAAACTGGTGGCGTTCATCAGCGTCGGGTACTGCGTAGTAGCGACGTTGCCATTGGCTAATGGGACGGTAGTGTTGAGATTCTGAGCGGCAACCAAGTTGGAAGCCAAGATGCCGTCCTGGAACACCGACTGGTCGTTGAGGCCCGCCGTGAAACGTCCCTCGGCCGAAATTCCAAACCGCCCGCACGGCTGATACCACCGCAGGCCGATTTCCGGGCCGAAAATCTCGTTGTGCGACTGGGTATTCCAGTAGCTGTCGGTGAGGTTGCCACCGCGGGCGTCGACCCAGAACTGATCCTTCAGTTCGAAGTAGCGGCCACCGGCCATGCATTCCAGGTGTCCGCCGAAGGGACATTCGGAGGGACGGTAGATGTACAATGCCTCAACACCGTCCATGCGGGACTTGTCCTGCACGTAGATGCTGCCGAAGCAGACCGGCGTCTCGCCGATGATCGCCGGGGTAGTGGCCGTAGCGGGCGCCAGGACCGCGTCCAGGTAGTGCGAGCCGGCAGGCCCGAACGCCGGGTCGTTAAACACCACGAAGGCGTTGGCGGCCGAGAAATCCTCGGTCTGGCTCTGTGTCTCGAACGTCGTGAACATGAATCCGTGGTGCCCATCGACGTAGCCCAGCTCCATCCGGTCGCCCCATTTCCAAATGCTGGGACCGCTGGTGTCGAGCGAATTCTGCTCGACAAACGAGTCGTTCAATGCCGGCCCGACGAACACCGTGGGCGTCAAGGTCGGGTCGCCGATCGAGGTCTTGGCGGGCATTGAAATGTGCCACCACAAGCCAGTGAAATCGAAGAAAAGCCCATCCTTGGGTTGGGCCCAATTGTCGTAGGGCCGAATGTCGGCAGGCTCAAACAGATCCATGCCTACTAGCTCGTGGTCTTGACCACGGGCCGTTATCCCGACGGAAACAACCGCCAGAAAGGCCGCAAGTCCCAAGCTGATTCGATTGAACAACATCACAAAGTACTCCCGTGACGGATTGGAGTATGGCCCAGGATCTGCTCCCACGGAGCGCCCGGGTACTGCATGTGACGATAATATCGGATGTAACGATGAACTGAGTTGAGTAAGAAAGGTAAACCTTACTGAAAATTCCGACTAGACACGCGATGAATTAGGAAGAATAGACAAAATAGTATACCAAGAAAAGAGAGTGGGCAGTCCGCAAGGACTGCCCAGATCGACCGTATCGTAGGCACGAGTCAAAATAGGATATTTAGGAAAGCATGTCCGTCAATACTACGCCGACGGCTGCCGCCTGCAGCGTGACCAGTCCAGAACTGGCGGTGACCTTCAACGTAGCTGCGGTAGTGGTCGCCGTTCCTGTGCCGTTGCCGAAAACGGCACGGTACAAGTAACCGGACTGTGAGGTCGTCGTCACAAAGGTGTAGGTAGTCGAGGTCGCGCCGGGGATGGTAGTATAGGTGAGCCCCCCGTTGGTGCTTACCTGCCACGTCACGCTTGGCGTAGGATTACCTGTGGCCGCAGCCGTGAAGCTTACCGACTGGCCTGCCGTGATCGTCTGGCTAAGCGGGTTCGTCGTTACAACAGGCACGGTGTCGACCACCAGCTTAGCGGCGGTGGTAGTTGCCGAGCCTGTGGCGCTAGTAAAGACGGCGCGGTACAAGTAGCCGGATTGTGCCGCGGTCGTCGTGAAGGTGTAGCTAGTCGACGTCGCGCCAGAGATAGTCGTATACGTCGTACCGTTGTTGGTGCTCACTTGCCACGCCACACTCGGGGTGGGCGAGCCTGTGGCGGCTGCAGTGAAGGTCACTCGCAACCCTGCGTTGACTGTCTGACTGGAGGGGTTAGTCGTCACTGTGGGGGGGATATTAACAAGCAGCTTGGCGGCGGTTGTGGTCGCCGTACCGACGGCATTGGTAAAGATGGCACGGAAATACTCGCCTGACTGGGCAGCGCTCGCGGTAAAGCTGTAGCTGGCCGAAGTCGCACCGGGGATCGTGGTGTACGTAACACCGTTGGTGCTCACCTGCCACACCACACTAGGCGCGGGCGTACCCGTGGCGGCGGCCGTCAACGTTGCTGTCTGGCCTGCGGTGGCCGTCAAGCTACTGGGATTGGTAGTCACTACCGGTATGGAATCGACCAGCAACTTAGCGGCGGTCGTAGTCGCCGTGCCTCCGGCGTTCGTGAAAACGGCACGGTAGAGGTAACCCGACTGCGCACTGGCTGTGATGATAGAGTAAGTGGACGAAGTCGCACCCGCTATGGTGGTATACGTGGTACCGCCGTTAGTGCTGACTTGCCAAACCAAGGTGGGGGTTGGCGAACCTGTGGCACCGGCCGTGAAGCTTGCCGACTGGCCAGCATTGACCGAAATGCTGCTGGGATTGATCGTTATTGCCGGCGGAGCGTAAACAGTCAGCTTGGCCGCGGCCGTGGTCGCGGTGCCGACCCCGTTGCTAAAGACGGCGCGGAACAGTTCGCCTGATTGCGCAGTCGCCGCAGTAAAGGCGTAGGTTGTCGAAGTAGCACCCGGGACAGTGGTATAGGTTGTACCGCCGTTGGTGCTCACTTGCCATCCCACGGTCGGCACGGGCGTGCCGGTGGCCGCGGCAACGAGCGTGACCGCTAGGCCAGCGTTGACGGTCTGGCTGGCGGGATTGGTCGTCACGACCGGTACGGTGTCGACGGTCAGCGTGGCGGCCTTGGTAGTGGTCGAACCGCCAGAATTGGAAAACACAGCTTCGTACTCGTAGCCCGACTGAGCAGCGGTCGAGGTAAACGTGTAGGTCGTCGAGGTTGCGCCAGCGATCGCGCTGAATGTGCCGCCACCATTGGTACTCAATTGCCACTGCACGGTGGGGGTGGGCGAGCCTGTCGCGGCGGCCGTGAAGCTCACCGACTGGCCGGCGTTGACCGCAAGGCTGTTGGGGCTTACCGTCACCACCGGCAGGGCGTGGACGACCAGCGTGGCTGCGGTTGTAGTGGCCGTGCCGATGCCATTGGAAAACACGGCGCGGTACAAGCTGCCCGATTGGGCGACTGCCGTCACGAAGTTGTACGTGGCCGAGGTCGCGCCCGGAACCGCAGTGTAGGAAGTGCCACCGTTGGTGCTCACTTGCCACTGCACGCTAGGCGCAGGCGTACCCGTGGCCGCAGCCGTAAAGGTTGCCGACAGGCCGGCGTTGACCGTTGCTCCGCTGGGATTGGTCGTCACGACCGGCACCGTATCGATGCTCAACGTGGCCGCCTTCGAGGTCGTGATGCCTGCCGAGTTGGTAAAGACGGCCTCATATTCATAGCCCGACTCCGCGGCAATTGTCGTAAACGTGTAGGTAGTCGAGGTCGCGCCGGAGATGTTGGCGTAGGAGCCGCCGCCGTTGGTGCTCACCTGCCACTGCACGCTTGGCGCGGGCTTACCCGTGGCCACAGCCCTGAAGCTCGCCGTCTGACCGACGCCGAGCGTCTGGCTGCTGGGGTTGGTACTGATGACCGGGGCCGTGTTGGAATTGACCACGCGGTTGGGAGTGGCGACGGTCGGCGGATCGATGTCGCGGTCGAAAATGGCGGTGCCACCCGCCGTAGTGTCCGGTCCCACCCAGGCAACGAGGAAATCGTTCTCGAAGTTATCGCCCGCGACCGCCGGGGCGACCTGGTCGCCCAGGGTCGTGGCATTTATGCGGAACTCGCCGGTATTACTGCCCGTCGTGTAGTAGATCCGGCCGTAAATACCGTAGTCCAGCACCCCCGGATATCCGTTATCGGCGTTATCTTGGCCGTAAGTCGTCCAATCCACCATGATGTCGCCCGAACTGTCGACGGACACAGCGGGCATCAACTGCCAGTTGGCCGTGGTCTGGTTGACCATGACCTGAGCGGCGGTACCCAAGGGGCCGCTGGAATTGGCTGCGCCGTTGGCGTTGAATTGTTGTGCATAGACGTCATAGCCGTTGGCAACGCTCGTGAGGTCGGCCCAACTCACTACGAAGCCGGCGGGCGAGGCACCGAAGGCCGACGGGTCCATGGCCACCCGCGGTCCCGTATCGTGCAGATCGGTGGGGGTTTCCTCTCCAAATGTGCCGCGGGCGTTGGGCGTCTGGTTCAACAGCATCGGGCCGGTGGAAGTCCAGCTTGTCGGGAGCGTGCTCGAGCCTGCAGTCCCGCCATGGGCCGTGAAGTAGTCGCCGTACGCGCCCCAGTTCGAACTGCTCTGGATATCGCCTTCCCAGACGGCCACGAAGTTGTCGTTGGCGTCCATCGCCACGTCCGAGAGAGTGTCGGCGGTGGCCGACGTCGGGGTGATCTGCATCTCGTTGGCCTGCGGCACATCGACGTCGTTGTAAACGCGGGCGAAGATTGCCGAATTCGCGCTGCTGACGTTGCTGAGGTTGTAATAGATGGGCGTGCTCGTCCAGGAAATGACAAACGTTCCGTCGGGCGACATGGACACTGCGGGCTGGTCTTGCACGCCCGGTTCTTGTACGCCACCCACGTACTGGTCCACGAGGTATTGACTGGTGAGCGCATCGCCCTGGGCGTTATAACTTCGCGCGTAAATGTCCGACGGGTCGGTCACTGTGGCATTCGGCCCGGCGCCGCACCAAACCACGACGAAGTTGCCCGCCGCATCCATGCCCACCGCCGGGCTGCCCCAAGAGCCCGAAGCGGTGGTATTGACCACGAACTCCGCGCCTAGCGCGATACCGGACGACTTGTAAAGTTGGCCGATGATGTTGGTCGTGCCGTTGATGTCGCTGGTCCAGACGACCACGTAGTTGCCGTTCAGCGCCGTTTGGCTCAAGTCGTTGGTTGTGCCCACCGACGGATCGAGTTGATATCCGCCGCGATAGGGGACGGAGTTGATGGCGGTATCCGTCTGCGAGAGGCCCGGGGCGATCGGGCTGCTGCCGGGGTTCGTCGACGCGGAGATCGTGACCGTGTCCTGGAAACCGATGGAATTGGGCTGGTCGTAGCCGGTGAGGTTCAGCGGCGTGCCGTAAACGTTGCATAGACCTGTCTGGCCACCCGTCGCCGAGTGTTCGGCGGCAAGAACCTTGATGGTATACGTGCCGTCGGGTAGCGGTCCGTTATTGGCGGGGTCGTCCAGCGTGAGCACAACCTCCCACTTGTTATCCGGGATGTCCGAGGAGGAATTGATGTTGTCGAAGCCGTAGGCGTTGGCCACCTGGGAAACCTCGCTCAAGCCGTAATCGACGTGCGTGATCACATTGGAAAGGAGGTTGCCGCTGTTATCGTAGATCTGGTAGTTGGCCGGGTTATAGACGCTATCGGGGTCGGTCGCCGGGTTGTCGGCCAACATCGGCTCGTCGAAGGTCAACACCAAGTACTTGGCATCGACGCCGGTGGCGCTCGCCTTGGGCGCGTTGAGCAGATCGACGCCGTTGCCGTCGGTCAGGGTGACGACGCGCGGGCCCGCCGTGTCGGTCGACTCGGCAAGTTGGCGGTAATAGACGTTGGTAATCGGGTTTCCATAGGCATCCGCCAAATTCTCGACCTCATCGCTCAACAGGGGCTCGTCGGTGTAGGCGGTGACCATGCTGCCCGCCGAGGTCATGGCGATGGAGGCGTTGTACTGGGGCGACCCTTGCAGGCCGGCGTAGTCGCCCGCGAAGACCTTGATCGTGCTGGCCACTCCCTCAGCGTAACTGGGAGTAGTCGTCTTCTTGCCGTTGGTCGTCGTAGTTACCGTCTTCGTCTCGATCCACTGCTGATCGTTGGGCGGAGTTGGACCTGACGCCACCGCGATGGGAATGTCTGCGGCCTGCCCCTCGAAGACCAACTCGAAAATGAAAGCGTTGGCCAAACTGTGCGGGTAGACTGCGGGCAATCTCGTTTTTATGCCACTGGCGTTTGTTTGCGTAACCCTGACCGTCGGGGCTTCGGCCTTCGGCACCGCCACGGGCACGGCGAAATCCGATCCAGCACGGGCGCTGACCTCGGACGGGTTCGTCACTCCATAGACCTCGCGCACGTTGACCGACCCCTGCCAGCCCTGCCCGACCGCCGCGCCAAGGGTACCGAGCACGGCATCAATGGCGTTGCTGATGTTCTCCATCGTTGTCACGGGAGCGATCGGCCCGCCCGGCTCGCCGCCCGGCGCGCTGGTCGGCATGGTGATGAGGCCGGTGGTCAAGGTCGTGCCCGCCGGCGGCACCACGTCGACGGGGCTCTCCACCACAGGCCCCACCGTGAGAGAGAGCTGGAATGTGCCTTGCTGCACGTCGTCGGGAACGACGATATACGCCCTGGCGTTTTCGCCGCTGCGCTGGCTGCTGACGATATTGTCCGAATAGGTTGAGTTCTGGCTGTCGGTCGAGTTGGTGTCCCATTGCGAGGTCAAAACGCCGTCGGATTCACCGTTGAGCAGGCCCGCGACATCGTTCAAGATCGCTTGCAGCCGGCCAAGTTGATCGGCGCTGGCGCCATTCTCTTCCGCATCGAACAATACCTTGTCGATGGCATTCTGGACCGTGAAGTTGTCTTCGGCGGCCGGGTTCCCCAAGATCGATCCCGCCCAGGTTAGGAAGTTCGAGTAGATCACCGCGCCGGCGGAAAGGCTGCCCGCGCCCACAATCGGCGTCGTGCTGGCGCCCGCCAGCGGATCGAACCAGGTCAACAGATCGGCGTTGTTCCATTGGGTCGTGGTGGTCGAAGTGAAGCCCGTGGCCGCAACGAACCCGGCGGCGGCCGTAAAGTTGCTGGCCGCCAAGGCGATGTTCGGCTCCTCGGGATCGATTCCAAAGGTCACGATGAAGCGGTACGTATTGCCCGACAAAGTGCCCGTGACTGCCACCGCCCCATTGCCCGCAAGCCCCGGCAAGCTATTCAACTCGTTTTGAATTATGGTTGCAATTTGGCTTGCGGTAGTTGTGGCCGTGGGCTTGAACACGAAATTCCCGGTCGCATTTCCATTCAAGCTCAAGCTGATCGTGTCCGTAGCGCCGATGTTGGCCACGCCGCCCGGGAACGCGAACGTCAGTGTCTCCTTCTGCAAAGCGAACTGCGACGTGAAGAACGACGAGGGAATGGAGATGTCGTCGGCGACCTGCGGGGCGTAACCCTGGTAACTCGTGACGATGTCGCCGTCGATGTCCATCTGCACGTCGGCTGACTCCTGATTGAAGGGCCAGATGGTCTGCGAGGCGGTGTTGGTGCTGCTGCTGTTTACGCGGAAGGTCGGGCGCATGTTCACTGGGGCTTTCAGCGCCGCGCCGCTGGTGTAGTCTTCGAGTTGGTACTCGGCAGAATAGATCCCCTCGCTGGTCTGATTGCTGACGTCGGCGTCGCCCGGCTGCTGCCAGGCGACGACGAAGTTACACTGCCCGTCCATGCTCACCGAGCTGTTGCCGCCAAGGGCGGAGACCGCGAACTGGTTCCAGGGCAGCGTGGCCGGCCCCTGCTTCTGCTGCGGGTCGAAACTGAAGCCGCGGACATAAACCGTACCGTTGGGATTCGTGATCACCTGGTTGGGAAGCTCGATAGCCGTCGTCCAACTCACCACGATATTGTCAGTTACCGGGATGGTGGAATTGACGTTGTCGAACTGGATGGCGACCGACGGGTTGAAGTTGGTGTCCGAGTTGTAGTTGATGGCCGGGTTGGCGGGCTCTTGATCGACGATGATCGCGTTGCCCAAGGGATTCCCGTCGTCGTCGTAGCACTGCATCGAGATGTCGTTGAAGTAGCTCTCGTCTTGCCCCTGGTTGGCCCATACGACCACGAAATTCCCGTCCGGGTCCATGGCCACGTCGGACTGGAACTGGGGGTTCGTGTAGTTGGCATTCGCCACCTGCGTGAAGGGGTCGCCGTTGCCGTTGGAAAACTGCAGGCCATAGGTGGACTCCAGGACGTCGCTCCCGGGGGTCACCGATGTGTATTTTATGGCCGGAATGTCATAGCCCGAGAAGGTCACGTCGAAAGTGTAGAGCTGCGAGAGGTCCGACGTCGTGGCGGGGGCAGACACCGCCACGCCCGGAAAACCGGCAAGTGTGAGCTGGTTCTGGATGTTCCTGGCCGTGGTCGTCGGGTTGCTGTTGAACGTGATGGGCAGCGTCGTAGTCGTCCCCACCGTCAATTCGAACGAGCCGATATTGCCGGCAGACCCCAACGGGCCGCCGGTGAAATTGAAGGTCAGTTGCTGCGTGGGGTTGGTCACCAGGCGGACACCGGTAAAGGAATCGACCGGGGTCGCCGTAACCTCCAGTGTGCTGGGCAAGGAACCATCCGCCATGTACTGGATGGGCGCCAGGGCGGCGCCGCCCTCGTCGAAACTCACAGTGAACGCGTATTGGCCGCTGGCGGCCGAGCCCGAACCCGATACGGTCACGTCGGGGAATTGCCCCTCCAGGGCCTGCAGGATATTGTTGGCCGTATTGGTCGCGCTGGGATCGAACGGGATCCCCGTGGCCGTAAACCCTCCTATTTGCAACCCGAACGTGTCGGTAGCGCTGGACGGAACGTCGCTTGGCTGCGCGAAATCAAAGGAAAGCACCTGTTGCTGATACAGGTCGCTGGCAACCTCGTCGGCAACGCTAGAGTCATAAATGGCGGTGCCCGAGGAGGTGGCGGTGACACCCACCGGCGTATACATGCGGAAATCGATGTCCGACACGTCCTTGGGAGCCAGTTCCTGCGAGACGTCGGCCGTCCAGGAGATCACAAAATCGCCCGATCCGTCCATGGCCACGGCCGCCTGATCGCTGTTCAGCGGCTGCTGGTTGAAGGTGTAGACGCTGCTGGGCTGCGGGGGATTGACCTGGAACTCGTTCCCGCTCTGCTTGACGATGGTGGTGCCGGGCGCATCGTATTGGATGCCCGGCTCGACGCCGGCAAACGTCACGTCGAAGATGAAGGACCGCGCCGAAGTGGCTGAATCCAGCACAACGCCCGCATTGGTAAAACCGGCATTCTGCAGCGCGGTTTCAATATTGCTCGCAGTTTGCGCCAGGGTCGTCGCATTGGTGCTGTTGAAGGAGATCGGCCCGACCACAGTCGTCCCGACTTGCAACTCGAACTCGCCGGTAGTGGGCACGTATGTGGCACCGGAGGGAAGGTTGCCCGTGCTGTCCACGAAGGTCAACTGCTGGTTCACACTCGTGGTGCGGGCGGTAACGGAATTCGCAAACGAAACCGCAGGCGCGGGATTATTATAGACCACTCCTTCAGGTTCCGTCGCAGTGACGGCACTGGGCGCCGTGTAGATAGTCTTGCCGCCGGCATCGACGCAACTGGTAACGACCACTGGGGCGTTAACCGTCGTTCCGAAAACACTCGTGAACGTGAGGTTAAACGAAGTGAAACTCGTCTGGTCCGTGGTACTGGGGTTCACCGTAGTGGGAGACGCTACTACCGGTTGGACCGAGACGGTCGGGTCCCAGCCCGAGGTCGTCAGGGCCGCGCCGTTGGTGCCCACATTGTTGTAGATCGGCGAGGTGTACGCGTTCTGCGCTTCACCCGTCTGGTCGAGCGAGACGAAGTTGGTCGGATCGACACCCTCATTGTAGGCGTCCACCGTCTGCTGAAACGCGCCCGAGATGGCCTCGGCGGTCAACGTGGGATTGGTCTGCGAAAAGGGAATGTTGGAAATCGTGAACGGCCGGTCGAGGGTCGAGACCTGCACTCCCGGCAAGAAACCCTGCGTGACGCTAAAGAAGGTGGCCGCTGGTTGCCCCGTGGCCGCACTGGCTGCCGCCGGAGCGAAGTACTGCAACAGCGAGGACTGGTCCAGCCCCATCGTGGCCGTGCCGTAGTCAATCACAAACGTATCGGCATTGATAGCGTTGACGGTGGCGTGCGTGGCATCACTCACGCCCGACACGGGCGCAAAACTATTCAACCAACTCTGGATCGCCTCGGCCGTAACCGTGGGGTTCGTCTCGTCGTAGGCAAATGTCTGATAATCGAGTTGCGACCCACCCGTGACCGTGTTATCCTTCGACACTCCCAGACTATCATTGCCCGTCGCGTTGAACGACAGGGTGAAATTCATTGCGATCGGCAAGCTGTCCACCAAGTAGTTGGGATCGCCTGCGGGCGCCACCCCGCCGCTAATCGAGAGCTCCTGGATCGTCTGATCGTTGAATTTCAGCGAGAATGTGGGCTGGCTGGTGCCCGCATCCTTCAACAGTCCCGTGGGCAAATTGACCTGCTCGACCGTGTCGGTATAGTAGCGGGCGATGACGTCGTTGACCGGGTAGGTGGTGCCATTGGCATCGGTGTACGAGTCGGTGCGAGTCCAAGTGACAACAAAATCGTTGTTGTTGTCCGAGGCGACCGAATGCGCCGTCGTCGTGGTCTGGGCGGAACCGAAGGTCTGGTTGACGATGATCGCGCTCAAATCGGCCGGAGTGACGCTGAGCAGACAGCGCGATTCCAAAGGGTCGATCCGCAAGGACCGGCCGTTGCGCTTATCACCACCACGTTTGCGAGAGCGGGATCGACGTGGTGAAAACCACCGGTCCCATAACCCCAGATTTCCATCCCCCCCGCGTGACGGGCCACCCAAGCGAAACCACGACATTATTGCCTCCCTCAGTGGGCAGAGCGCGCACCCTTGCCGAAGCGCGCTAAACCCCATTCGCACTATCGTCCATCATACTCTGAATCGAGTGTTTTTGTCAATCCTCTTCAACCTCAAGCGCAACCCCGGGATGTTCAGCACAGTTTACCTATTTTTTCCTGTTTTTCCCGCTTGGCTTACCAAATCGATTCATCTGGCTATCGCGATAGTGCGCTGTCGGTCTGGAAAAATCAAGGACGGCCTATTCTCACCCACTTTAGGCTCGTTATGGCTATTATTTTATCTTTATATTGGACCCCAGGTTGAGGTGTCTCAATGCCTGGAACTGTGCGATCAATAATGACCATACAACAAATGATGATTGTCATGTTACTCTGGCGATGCTACGCTGATTATTTCACGGTTCCCGTTCGCCGGAGAATACCTTCCACATTTGGCGACCGGTGGCTGGGGCATAGCGACGGGCACCGTCGCGCAGCGATGGTCGGCGAAACGGCGCCCCAGCCGTCCGAAGCTGGGGCTTCGCAAGCTCTGCCGAAAACAGCACGGGTCAGAAAAAAGTGCTTCCAACGGCATTTCTCCCGCCTTGGCCGCCGAGAGCAACCCGCCGTATCGGGTCAGGCAGTAGTGTGATCTGGTCACAAAAATGGGCCTTTTGGCGTTTCAACGGCG
>Ga0181520_10001080_pt1 | contig 57151 bp, 42 predicted proteins | sample PEATcosm2014_Bin_29_FD_132451 | JGI IMG/M metagenome (GOLD analysis project Ga0181520, IMG submission 132451) | Peatland microbial communities from MTU Mesocosm Facility, Houghton, MI, USA - PEATcosm2014_Bin02_30_metaG | ecosystem: Environmental > Terrestrial > Soil > Wetlands > Peat | place... | reverse complement strand
GAGATTAGGAAACAGATATCGGATAAAGAGGATCAGCAGAATATAATAAGGGAAGAAAAAGAAATAACTTCCGAAGAGATTCATGCGAGCGATTTAAAGCTGAATGAAATCGGAATGAAAATGAGTACACTCAGGGAAAATATCCAGGAAAATTACTCTATTACAATTGAATCAAAAGCATTTGAAAATTTAGAATTATTTGATTATAAGCTGCGTACGGAAGAAGTTCATTCTCTTAAGCAACAAATAAAAAATCTTGGGCCAATTAACCTTCTTGCTTACTCCGAATTTGAAGAAGAGAGGCAGCGTTTTGAATTTCTTTCAAAGCAGAGGACAGATCTTCTGGAATCGGAAAAAGATATTGTAAAGACTATTGAAGAAATAAATGTGACTGCACAAGCTTTATTTATTGAAACTTTTGAGAAAATCCGTACAAACTTTGTAAATATATTCCGGGGATTATTTAATCCGGGTGACGAGGCAGATGTCCGTTTAGAAGAAAATATTGATCCTTTAGAAGGCAAAATAGAGATTATTGCAAAGCCAAAAGGGAAGCGTCCCACGTCAATTGAGCTGTTATCGGGAGGTGAGAAAACTTTAACTGCGATAGCCTTGCTTTTTGCTATATATCTTGTAAAGCCGAGTCCTTTCTGTATTCTTGATGAAATTGATGCGCCTCTTGATGACGCAAATATAGACCGGTTCACAAAAATTATTCATGATTTCAGCAAAGACACTCAATTCATTGTAGTTACTCATAATAAAAGAACGATGGAAGCTGCCGATACGCTTTACGGTGTTACCATGCAGGAAGAAGGAGTATCTAAATTAGTTAGCGTAAGATTTAATGAGGACTTAAGTTTTGTATCGTGACATATCATATTATTTTGATCTCATATTTAATGAAAGCAGCAGCAATTTTAATTTTATGATGCCTGTTATTCTGTTTGTTATTTTATATATGTTATTCTGTACAGATACATTTGCCCAATGGATTAATAATCCTACTTTAAATACTGAATTGGTTAGTGATGTTTCAGATCCTATTAATATTTTGACTGTAAGAGATTTAAGCGGGGGAGAATTTGTTTTTTGGCAGGACAATAAAAACGGTTTTCAAAATGAAATTTATTTTGAGCGTTTTAATAGCGATGGTAAAGTTACCGGACCAACCGGGCAGACAGGCATAGCTTCAGAACAATCCGGTTTTAGACCTGGGTGGAAAAAAATAACAAGTTTATCCGGACCGGAAGAAAATCCGGTTTGCGCTAACGAGACTTCTAATTCTGCAATAGTAATTTGGACTGATTATACCTATTCCAAAGCCGGGAATTTATTTGCACAATGTATACTTAACAATGGAAACTTTGGATGGACCGATAAAGGGCTTCAATTGACAAATACCGATGATGAAATCAGCGGATATTCTATCTGCTCAGATAAATCCGGTTCCTTCTTCACGGCATATATTTCTAAAGATCCGGAGATTAATGGATCTTATAAAGTTAAGATTCAGAAAATAAGTTTTGAGGGGAAGTTTTTATTTGACCAGAATGCAGTGTTGGTTTATGAATCAAGGGGCCGCAAAAATATGACTAATGTTGTTCCTGACGATGAAGGCGGGGTATATGTTTTCTGGATTGAGACACAAAACAGCAAAAGAATAATTATGTGTCAACATATAAATAAAGAAGGAAAAGGCGACTGGGAAGGTGAAAATTCAACACAGCAAGATAAAATTATTGAGATTTCAAATAACGCCCATAATGTGACGACATATTCAGTTACAAAGGTAAATAATAACTCGGTTTATATTGCCTGGCAAACGCAAAAGAGTAGTAAAGATATTTATCACCAGCTAATAGATAATAAAGGTAGAAGCTTATGGGGCCGAGGCGGAAAGCAAATAACTTCGCTAAGAGGCAACCAGTTTGACCCTCAAAGTATTTGTTTCGATTCTACAATAATTTTGAGCTGGACAAACGAGCAATCAAACAATTCAGATATTTATGTTCAAAAATATGATATGACCGGCAGACCGTTATGGAATAAATACGGTATTCCTGTGATAAAATATCGAGGCAGACAATTTGGCCAGCATATTGTTAGTGATGGGAAAGGTGGTGCAATCATATCATGGATAGATCGAAGAGATAAATCAGCCTTAGCTGATATTTATGCACAGAGAGTCGATTCCAAAGGTAAAATAGTATGGGATTCTTTGGGTGTGGGGGTTGCCTTAAATCATAATACACCCAAAAGTTATTTATCTCTTATAGAAGATGAAGCCGGCAGTGTAGTAGTTATATTCAAAAATAGCAGGAACAATAAGAGTAAAATATACGGGCAGAAAATATTTAGTACGGGTTATTATAATTCACAGATAGAATCCTTTAAAACAACATTAATAGGCGATAGCATAAAAATTTCTTGGAATTCAAGCGGAGGACAAAATGGCGCTAAATATAATGTAGAAAGAGCTGTTCAAACTCAGGATGGTAATTTTAAATGGGATATTATAGCGACAATCGGTTCTTTAAATAAGAGTAATACACTACAATATGAATATTTTGATATACCTGCGGTAACGGGAACGTTGTATTATAGGGTAACACAAACGGATTCGAAAGGGAATATCCAGAAATCAAATATAAACCAAATTAATTATTTCGGTAGTTCACCGGATATAATAGTTACACAAAATACACCTAATCCTTTCGCGGATTCGACCGTAATCAGTTTTTATCTGCCTAATCCTGAGATGGTGGAGATTGAATTTTTTAATGACCACGTTGAAAAGATAAGCGAAATGGATAAATCTCTCCCAGCGGGTAAAAACAGTATAACTTTTTATTCCAAGGGGCTTAAGCCAGGGATTTACTTTTACAGGCTCAGGGTAGATAACTTTGTTGATGTAAAGAAAATGATAATAACAGATTAATGAGTCAGGCGAAATGAGTTTTGTTTTTAAAATATTTGTGGATTTTGATGGGACTATATCAAAAGTTGATGTTGGCGATTCAATTTTTAGAAAATTTGCAGACAAGGAAAAAGTTGATGAGATAATTACCAAGCTTTTAAATGATGAAATATCTGCAAAACAATCGTGGTCATCTTTATGTGATATAGCCGGCAATATTAATAAAGATGAATTTGATAGGTTTATTAATTCGATTGATATAGATGAGTCTTTTCATGAGCTTGTTGATTACACTAATGTTAATGGTATTGAGCTATTTGTATTAAGTGATGGTTTTGATTACTATATTAATAAAATATTGGAAAAAGAGAATATAAGCAGCTTAAAAATATATTCAAACAAATTGACAATTAATGTATCCGGTAAATTAATACCTGAATTTCCATATCTTGATGAAGGCTGCACAAGTTCAGCTAATTGTAAAAGAAATCATATAATAAATCATAGCAGCGATGAAGATTATACAATCTTTATCGGCGATGGGAATTCCGATAAATTCACGGCAGAATTTTGTGATTACATATTTGCCAAAGATGATTTGCTTAAATATTGCGAGCGGGAACGAATAACATATTTTCCATTCAAGGATTTTCATGATGTAGTAATAAAAGTAAAGCAATTGGCATTAAAAAAGAGATTAAAGAAACGCCATCAAGCTGAATTAAAAAGAAGAGAAATTTATATGATGGAATAACTTAAGGTACATAGTTGAAATTATTGAAATACTTGTAAACAATCCAAAATAAAGCAACACAGCAAATAAATGTCTAAAATAGCGAATAAATTTTTTAAATATAGAAGTTATACCCCAATACCATTTCTTATAATGATGCTGCTATATGAAAATGCTAATGTATGGAGCTTAATCCTTGGCTTTTTAATTGCATTAACAGGTGAGCTTATAAGATTTTGGGGAGTAAGCTGGGCCGGAAGTGAAACCCGTACAACAGGCGGTGTAGGCGGCACGTACTTAATTATCAGCGGACCATTTGCCCACGTACGTAATCCATTATATGTGGGAAATATTTTAATATACTTAGGTATTGGAATTATGTCATTTTCAATTTTCCCTTATCTGCAAATAGCAGCATTAATCTTTTTCTTTGTGCAGTATTTTTATATAATAAAAGAAGAAGAAGGATATTTGAGAAAAACTTATGGAAAAGATTATGAGGCTTACGTTAGATGTGTTCCGAGATTAATTCCAAGGCTGACTGCCTACAAAGCAGAAAATGTTGAACAGCCGCCATTTGATAGTAAAGATGGTTTAAGATCAGAGAAAAGGACATTACAAGCACTAACGATAGTCTCTATTACAATTTTCCTTATATGGTACATCAGAAGATTTTAATTGATTAGATGATAACGAAATAAGTGAATAAGAAATTAATAATTATAGCCGGTGAAGTGTCTGGGGATATGCACGGAGCTTCTTTAATAACTGAATTAAGAAAGCTTGATAATACTATTGAGATTTTCGGTATCGGCGGCGATAAAATGAGTGCTGCCGGAATGAATATTATTCATCATATAAATCAGATGGCCTTTCTCGGTTTTTCAGAGATTCTAAAACATCTCCCTTTTATTAAGAGAGTACAAAAAGATTTAATTAACATTATAGTAAAAAAAGGAATCAAGACGGTAGTGTTAATTGATTATCCGGGTTTTAATTTGAGTATAGCCAAAAAACTTAAGGCGAAGGGTATAAAGATAATCTATTATATTTCGCCGCAAGTTTGGGCATGGGGTGCAGGCAGAATAAAGAAGATAAAAAAACTGACAGATAAAATGCTGGTGGTTTTCCCATTTGAAGAAGAACTTTACAAAAAGGAGGGAATTGAAGTAGAATTTGTCGGTCATCCTTTGCTTGACAGAATAAACGAATATAATTTTTTAGCAAAAAACGAGCTATATAAAAAATTTAATCTGGAAGCGGGAAAAGAAATTCTTTTAATTCTTGCGGGCAGCAGGATTGATGAAGTTAAAAAAATGTTTCCGGAATGTATTGCGGCTGCGGAAAAAGCCGCAGATGAATTCAATCTTCAAATCGTAGCTGCGTGTTCTCCGAATATAGAAGAAGATTTTTTGAAAAATATATCAGCAAAGCGGAATTACAAAATTATAAAAGGGTACACTTATGATTTAATGAGGTATGCTAAAATAGGTATTGTAAAATCCGGTACATCTACTCTGGAAGCCGGACTGCTTGGACTTCCAATGGTCATTGTTTATAAAACAAGTTATTTAACCTATCTAATCGGAAAGAACTTAGTAAAGCTAAATAACATCGGAATGGTAAATATTGTTGCGGGTGAAAATATTGCAGTGGAATTAATTCAGGAAATGGCGAGCATTGATACTATATATAGTGAATGTAAAAAGATTTTGCTTGATAGTAATCTGCTTGACTCAATTAAATTAAAATTGGATAGTTTGAAAGGAAAATTAGGTAGTGAAGGCGCATCAAGGCGGGCAGCAAAATCTATTTATTCTATTTTGAATGAAGCTTAAGGAAATCAGACGGGATATTTTAAGGTTTTTAGGAAAAAGTTTTCTTTGGATTGCCGTAAGTGTTCTTTGTAAAACATTTAGACTGACCTCTGTAAATAAGAGCGCTATAAATGTTCTTGAAGCTGAAGGTAAAAATTATGTTCTGGCTTTTTGGCATGGCACAATGCTAATTCCGTGGTATTTTAACAGAAAAAAGAATTTTATTGCATTGATTAGCAAAAGTAAAGACGGCGAACTTCTTGCAAAGATATTGAAACGCTGGGGGTACGATGTTGTTAGAGGTTCGAGCAGTAGTGATGGTGATATAGTATTACGTAAGATGATTGAGTATTCAAAAAATAGCCGAACTGTAGCAATAACACCGGATGGCCCGAAAGGCCCTAAATATAAAATGAAAGCAGGCGCAGTAAAAACAGCACAAAAGAGCAATATTCCGCTTGTTCTTGTGGGCATAGGCATTAAAAAGAAAAAAATCTTAAAGAGTTGGGATAAATTTGAAATTCCGGCATTTTTTTCAAAAGTAAAGGTTGTATATTCCAATCCTATTTTTTTTAAGAATGATTTGAGTTACAAGGAAACCTCAGATATTATTACTTTTTGTGAAAATAAACTGAATGAACTTCAAGCAGAAGCCGGGAGGTTTCAATAAAAATTGTTTCCGGTGCGTTTCCTTTGAAATTATGAAGACAATTTAATGAAAACATTAAGATACATATTATATCCTTTTGTGCCGATTTATGCAGTATTAATTGAAATCAGGAATTTGTTCTTTGATAAAAAAGTGTTCAAATCTGAAAAAGTGAACGCAAAAATCATTTCAGTTGGCAATGTTACAGTGGGTGGTTCAGGTAAAACACCATTGGTTATATATCTATCAAATTTGTTAAAGAAAGAAGGAAGGAAAGTCGGAGTACTAAGCCGCGGATATGGAAGGAAATCTAAAGGATACATTCTTGTTTCAAAAGGGGAGCAGGTTATAACTTCGGTAGATTTATGTGGAGATGAGATTTACCATACTGCACTTGAGTGTGAAATTCCTGCTGCTGTTTCAGAAAACAGGGTTCTTGGTGCAAAGTTATTAATTAAGGAAACCGGTGTTGATACCATTGTGTTGGATGATGCATTCCAACACAGATGGATAGAACGAGATGCAAACCTGCTGATTTGCGAGCAGAATTTTCTTAATGATTTTTCAATCATAAGTCAAAGCCTTTTGCCGACCGGGGTAATGAGAGAACCTTTTAGTTCAGTAAGAAGAGCTGATGCAGTTATAATTAACAGGAAGTTTTCCGTGAAAATGGAAATTCCGGACCGTTTAAAAAAATATTTTGAAAGGAAAAAAATATTTACAGCATATTACAAAGCAATTGAGTTTGTGGACATAAAAAAAAGGACTCATTATAAAATAGAAGAATTTGAAGGTCAAAAGAGTCTTGTTGTTTCCGGTGTTGCAAACCCATACTCATTTGTGAATGCTTTGGAACAAACTAATGTTGATACGCAGAACAGAATAATTTTTAAAGATCATAAAAATTATGCAACTAAGGAAATTCAAAGAATAAGGAAAGAGTTTTATGAAACAAATTCTCATTCGGTGGTTACCACAGAAAAAGATGCAGTTAAGCTTTCCAAATATTCAAAGGAACTTGATGATATAGATATATATTTTCTGAAAATAGAATTAGAATTGGACGAAACGGAAAGATTCAAAGAATATCTAAAAACTATGTTTAATTTATCAAATTAGAAAAGGGAGTAAAGAAGCGAAAAATAAAGTTAACAAAATGTACTGTACATTTATAAAAAACAGAATTAAATTATTAATATTTATTTAAGATAATATAAATTGGAGCAAAGGAAAAAATGGCTAAACAAACTAAATATATTTATTTTTTCGGCAATAAAAAAGCTGACGGCAAAGCTGAGATGAAAAATCTTCTTGGCGGTAAAGGCGCAAATCTAGCCGAAATGGTTAATATCGGTTTACCAGTGCCGGCCGGTTTTACTATTACTACGGAAGTTTGCACTTCTTATTATAAGAATAACAAAAAGTATCCCAAAGAATTGAAGCTTCAAATGCTTGCTGCATTAAAAAAAGTTGAAACAACGATGGGTGCAAAATTTGGAGATGCCAAAAATCCATTATTAGTATCCGTAAGAAGCGGCGCTAGAGCTTCCATGCCGGGAATGATGGAGACAATTCTTAATGTCGGTCTTAATGATGTTACACGCGAAGCATTGATTGCAAAAACGGGTAATCCACGTTTTGTATATGACTCACACCGCCGATTGATACAAATGTATTCGGATGTGGTTATGGAAAAAGCCGCCGGGATAGAACCGGAAGAAGGTAAAGGAGTACGCCAGCAACTTGAAGGTGAATTGCAAAAAATGAAAACAGCACGTGGCGCTCATAGCGATACAGATTTGACTGCTGACGATCTTAAAGAATTGATTGAAACATACAAAGCTAAGGTTCAGGAAGTCCTTAATAAACCTTTTCCTGAAGATCCTATGGAGCAACTGTGGGGTGCAGTAGCGGCGGTATTCCAAAGCTGGATGGGAAGACGCGCAATTTCTTACAGAAGATTTGAGGGCATTCCTGATGATTGGGGCACTGCAGTAAACGTTCAATCGATGGTTTTTGGTAATATGGGCGAATCTTCAGCCACGGGAGTTGCATTTACCCGTAATCCTGCTACAGGAGAAAATTATTTTTATGGTGAATGGTTGACTAATGCTCAGGGCGAAGACGTTGTTGCGGGTACAAGGACTCCAAATCCAATTAATGAACATGGGAAGAGCGAACACACGGAGCATTTGACTTCACTTGAAGTTGGAATGCCGACAACTTACAAGCAACTTCACAACATTCAGCGTTTATTAGAAAAACATTATCATGATATGCTTGATATTGAATTTACTATACAGGAAGGCAAGCTTTATATGCTTCAGTGCCGCGTTGGTAAAAGAAACGGTCCGGCCGCTGTAAGAATGGCGCTTGATATGTACAAAGAAAAATTAATTACAAAAGAAGATGCTGTAATGCGCGTTCAGCCTTCGCAGCTAGATGAACTTTTACATCCTATTATTGATCCTTCCGCAGAAAAAACTTCTAAAGTAATAGCAAAAGGATTACCGGCAGGACCGGGCGGTGCGACAGGGCAGGTGGTATTTTCAGCCGCGGACGCAGTTGCATGGCAAAAAGAAGGCAAAAAAGTTATCCTTGTCCGTGAAGAAACAAATCCTGAAGACATTGAAGGCATGCGTGCCGCTGAAGCAGTGTTAACCGGACGCGGAGGTATGACATCCCATGCCGCACTTGTTGCCCGCGGATGGGGAAAGTGTTGTATTGTAGGTGCCGGAACTATTAAGATTAATTACCACGAAAAATATTTTACGTCAGGTGAAGTCACGGTTAAAGAAGGTGATTGGCTTACACTGAATGGTTCCAAAGGAGTTGTATACGAGGGTGAACTTCCTATGAAGAAAGCTGCTGAAGAAAATCCTGATTTTGCTGCTTTCATGAAAATATGCGATCAAATAAAAAAATTAAAAATCAGAACAAATGCAGATACGCCTGAAGATGCTGCAAGAGCGCGTGTTTTTGGCGCCGAAGGTATTGGACTTTTCAGAACGGAACACATGTTTTACGGAAAGCATTCTGAAGAACCATTATTTAAGCTTCGCAAAATGATTGTGTCCAAAACGGAAGCTGAAAGAAGAAGCGCCTTGGATGAAATATTTCCGTTTGCAAAAGCCAGCATAAAGGGGGCATTGGAAGCTATGGACGGGTATGGTGTAACAATAAGAACGCTTGATCCACCGCTTCATGAATTTGTTCCTACCCGAATGGAAGAAAGAGAAAAATTAGCATCAAGTCTTGGAATTTCACTTGATGAATTAAATAAACGCGCGGAAGCAATTCATGAAAATAACCCAATGATGGGGCACCGCGGTGTCCGTCTTGGAATCACATATCCAGAAGTTACAGAAATGCAGGTACGAGCTATATTTGAAGCAACAGCAGAATTATTGAAAGAAGGGAAGAAACCTTTCCCTGAAATCATGATACCAGTTACTTGCACTGTTAATGAGATTAAAAACCAGAATGAAATAATTAATAAAGTACATACAGAAGTTGCAGAGAAATTCGGCTTAAAGAAAATTTCTCATTTAACCGGAACAATGATAGAAATACCGCGTGCAGCATTAACTGCGAATAAAATTGCAGATGTCGCTCAGTTCTTCTCATTTGGTACGAACGATTTGACACAAATGGGATTTGGATTCTCACGAGATGATATTGGTTCATTCTTACCTGATTATCTTGAAAAGAAAATATTGCCTGAAGATCCATTCCAGTCAATTGATCAGGAGGGAATTGGCGAATTAATGAAAATTGCAGTAGAACGCGGCAGAGCAACCCGTCCGGATCTTAAAATCGGCATTTGCGGTGAGCATGGGGGCGAGCCTGTATCAGTTGAATTCTGTCATAATATAGGCTTGAACTATGTAAGCTGCTCGCCATACAGAGTTCCGATAGCAAGGTTAGCTGCAGCAAGAGCAGTTGTAAAAGAACTATCTACAGCAAAAGTAAAAAAAACGAAGCCAGCACATAAATCAATAAAGAAAGTTGATGCTAAAAGAAGGAATAAATAATTAATAATTAAACAACATTATTTGAGGGGGAGACAGAATATTGTCTCCCCCCTTTGAAAATTAGTTCACATATAAGAGGTAACGAAGAATGAAATTATCGGACTTCAAATATAACTTACCAAAGACTTCGATAGCCAAGTATCCCGTTTCCCCGAGAGACAAATCAAAGCTGATGGTTCTCAACAAAGAGACGCAAGAGATAGAAGACAAAGTTTTTACAGACGTTGTAGATTATATGGAAAAAGGCGATGTACTGGTAGTTAATGAAACGCGTGTCTTTCAGGCAAGGCTTTACGGCAAGAAAGAAAAGACGAACGCAAAAATCGAAGTGTTTTTATTAAGGGAATTGAACGCAGAAGAATGTATATGGGATGTAATTGTTGATCCTGCCCGCAAAGTGAGGATTGGCAATAAGATTTATTTTAACGACAAACTCTGGTGTGAAGTAATAGATAATACAACCTCGCGTGGAAGAACAGTTCGCTTTAACCAGCCGGGCAACGTTTATAAGTCAGTTGAAAAAATTGGTTTAACTCCACTTCCACCTTATATCAAAAGAGAACCGGAACCATCGGACAAGGAAGATTATCAAACTGTTTATGCTAAAATTGACGGAGCAGTTGCAGCCCCTACCGCAGGCCTTCATTTTACACCCAAGCTTCTGCAAAAAATTGAAAAGAAAGGAATTGAAATAGTTCCTGTTGTGCTGCATATAGGTTTGGGAACTTTCAGGCCGGTTGAAGTTGAGGATCTTACAAAACATAAAATGGATTCTGAATTTTATGAAATTACTCCCAGTTCTGCCGAAAAAATTAACAAAGCTATTTTGTCAGGCCACAATATTTTTGTTGTTGGAACAAGCACTTGCCGAGCTCTTGAAACCAGCGTTACAGCAGAAGGTTTCATAAAGACGAGCCGCGGCTGGACGGATAAATTTATCTATCCTCCATACGAGTTTAAAATTACAACTAGACTAATTACAAACTTCCATACGCCTGAATCTACATTGCTTATGCTTATATGTGCTTTTGCGGGAACTGAATTTGCCATGAAAGCTTATAAAAAAGCTTTAAAAGATAATTTTAGGTTTCTTAGCTATGGCGATGCAATGCTTATTTTATGAAAATTTTTGCTGTTATTCCTGCCGGTGGAAAAGGCATCAGGAGCGGTTTTTCCGCTCCGAAGCAATTTGTAAAATTCAACAAGAAGGAACTTATCGTTTATACGCTTGAAGTATTCCAGAAAAATAAATTAATTGATGAAATAATTATTGCTGCTGAAGAGCCTTATTTTCAGTTGCTTAAAAAAATTAAAGAAAAATATAAGCTGACTAAGATTAAGAAAATTGTTGCCGGAGGCAAGGAAAGACAGGATTCCGTAAATAATGCTCTTTCTGCAATTAATGCAAATAAAGAAGATCTTGTAGTAGTTCACGATGCAGCGCGCCCTTTATTAAAGGAAGGCGTATTAAATAACGCAATCAGTATAGCTAAGAAAAAGGGAAATGCATTAGTTTGTATAAGAGTGAAAGATACGCTTATAAAAGCAAAAATAACGGTAGATTCATATTTAGACCGAAAAGAAATATATAATGTACAGACTCCGCAGATTTTCAAGTATAAAGATTTAAAGAAAGCTTTCGAGAAAGCATATAAAGAAAAATTTTATGGTACCGATGAATCAATGCTTGTGAAAAAGCTCGGGAAAAAGATCCATATTGCGGAAGGATCAGAGCTGAATTTTAAAATAACGACAAAATCGGACTTTCAAATATTTAAACAGTTAATTAATCCATAGTTTATCAATCCATTTAACCTATAACCAAAAAGGTTATGTGAGCATCTGAACATTTATAAAAAATATTCGATAATATATAGCTCAAAGTTTGTATAAATATTCAACACCGCATGTTAAAGTGCTATTTGTCATTGAATATTTGAATTAAAATTTATAAATTTCAATTTTAGTGATAAAAAAATAATATAGAAGTATATGTTTTTATTAGGAGCTATTGTATTACTTTCTTACTTAGTCGGCTCGATACCTACAAGCATAATAGTGAGCAAATTAACTAAAGGAATAGATATAAGAGATTTTGGCAGCGGAAATGCCGGCGGCACTAATGTAATGCGTGTTCTTGGCTGGAAACAAGGCGTTTTTGTAATTTTACTTGATGCATTAAAAGGTGTGTTAGCAGTAATAGTTATAGCCCGCCTTCATTACGGAACAATGCCTTTTACAAATGAAACTCCATTTGATGATTTTACTTTAATTCAAATAATAGCCGGAATTGCTGCTGTAATAGGTCATGTCTGGACTGTCTTTGCAGGTTTTAGGGGCGGTAAAGGAATTGCTACTGCTTTAGGAATGCTTTTAATGATTACTACCGTCGATATGTTAGTTGCTGTTGGAGTATTTATTGTGGTAGTTTTTGTATCGCGTTATGTTTCTCTCGGCTCGATTATCGGTGCTATTGCAGTTCCTTTAACACTGATTATACGGGAAAATGTTTTTGATGTAAATATCCCCAATTATAGTACTTTATTACCTTTCATTATTTTAGTCTCCTTAATCGTTATATTTACACATCGTAAAAATGTGGTTCGTTTAATTAATGGAAACGAGCACAAATTGAGTTTTTCTAAAAAGAAAAAATCTACGCCTTAAAAAATGAAAATTTCTGTTTTTGGTGCAGGTGGCTGGGGTACTACTCTTGCTATTCTGCTTTATTACAATGGGCACGAAGTTACTCTTTGGGAATTTCAAAAACGTTATTCAAAAGTATTAGATAAGACGAGAGTAAACAAGATATTCCTGCCGGGGATCAAAATTCCTCATGAAATAAAAATCACACACGATCTTGAAGAAGCATCAATTGACAAACATCTTATTGTTCTTGCAGTTCCGTCCCAGTTTCTACGTAGCGTGGTAAGTAATATTAAGCCACTGGATGTTAAAGATGCCATTTTTGTTAATGTAGCTAAGGGAATTGAAAACAAGTCATTGATGACGATGTCTCAAATGCTGCGGGATGAAATTCCATCACTTGATGAGGGACAGATAGGAGTACTATCCGGTCCGAGTCATGCAGAAGAAGTCAGCCGAAGAGTTCCTACAGCTGTTGTAGCGGCTTCTAAAAATCATGATACATCAAAAACTATTCAGTCTGCATTTATGACTTCTTACTTCCGAGTTTATTCTTCAACTGATCCTCTTGGTGTTGAATTAGGAGGCTCTTTCAAGAATGTTATTGCTATAGGCGCAGGAATTATTGACGGTGCAAAGTTTGGCGATAATACTAAAGCAGCTATTATGACACGCGGTGTTGCCGAGATTGCCCGGTTAGGAGTTGCAATTGGCGCATCACCTATAACTTTTGCCGGTCTTTCGGGTATGGGAGATTTAATAGTAACCTGCATGAGCCGCCACAGCAGGAACCGTTATGTAGGCGAGCAGATTGGCGCAGGGAAAAAATTGAAAGAAGTTTTAAAATCAATGGACATGGTTGCAGAAGGTGTGGAAACGAGCAGGTCTGCAAGTCAGTTAGCGGAAAAATACGAAGTTGAAACGCCGATAACCAATGAAGTTTACAAGATACTGTTTGAAGATAAAGACCCCGTAAAGGCTACCACAGATTTGATGACCCGCGATATGAGAGGGGAATAAAGAGTAAAGATAGAAATTATTTTTGTAATATCGATTTTTATTACGGTGGGCAAAATGTATATTGTTTTAGGGGAGATTATTTATCCAAAAACAGCAAACAAATCTTATTAAAAAGTTCATCTTTAGAAAAAGTGACTGTAAAGTACTAACGTGGTTTTAGCCTCTAATTTTTTTTCCTATGTTCGCTTTAAATTAATCCTAATCATCTTCATTATTCATATATTTCTGACTCACATCTATGCTCCCATTGGTTCATAATTGAAGCAACCGAAACAGGTTTAGAACGAGAGACTAATTCTACAAAAGCGGGGAAGCAGTCACAAGTAAATTTAAGTCTAAATTCCGAGATGATGCCTCGAAAATTGAAACAGCGCTATATTTACTAATTCTGCCGGTATCCTGTTTTTTAGTTTATCTATACAAAAGGACACCTTCAGATTGAATAAGATTATAAAAAAGCGATGCTTTATTAAATGAAAAATTAGTAATCGAATATAAATGTTGTTATTCATATAGCCATAAATTAAATTTCATGCCTATGAAATCAGAAGCCGATAAAATATTATGCGGACCGATCCAATACTTAAAATCTGTCGGGCCTAAACGCGCCGAAGCATTTAAGAAAATAGGGATTACAACCGTAAAAGATCTTCTTTTTTATTTTCCTTCCCGCCATTTAGATAGGAGTACTACCCTCAATTCTTTAAAAGCATTTAATTATCTAATAAACGGATATGCCGGCGAGCTGACGATAATTGCAAAGGTAGCAGATAAAGAAACACTTCGCTTTGGGAAAAAAGAATTGTTCAAAGTGCAGATGAGGGATGCAACCGGATTCTTTGAATGTATCTGGTTCCAGGGAATAAGATATTTTGAAACTACCTTCAATGAGGGAGATATATTTGCAATATCAGGCAAACCGGCATTATCTAAGTATAATAACCTTCAATTTACTCACCCTGATTTTGACAGGATAACGGAAGAAGAATCTTATAATTTTCTTAATACGGGTAAAATAATTCCTTTTTACAGAATACCAAAAGAATTAAAGATTACCAACGTAGGCGACTTAAGCTTAAGAAGAATTATTAACTTTGCCGTTGAAAATTATGTTGATCATTTAGAAGAAACATTACCTGAGGAAATAATAACTCAGAATAATTTAACCAGCATTTGCGACGCAGTAAGAAATTTTCATTTTCCTTTAAGCAAAGAAAAGCTTCAATCAGCTGTTGCCAGGTTCAAATTTGAAGAAGCATTTTATCTTGAAATACTAGTAGCGCTTAGAAAAAAAGATTACAAGAGCAAGCTTACTGGGATTGCCTTGAAAGTGAAAACTAATCTAATACATGACTTCTTAAAGATACTGCATTTCAATTTAACAGACGCGCAGTTAAAAGTATTAAGCGAGATAAGAAAAGATATGGAAGAACCCGTCCCAATGAACCGCCTATTGCAGGGGGATGTTGGCAGCGGGAAAACAATTGTAGCATTAATTGCAATGTTAATTGCCGTTGATAATGGTTATCAGGCTGTATTACTGGCGCCGACAGAAATTTTGGCAGATCAACATACAAAAAATATCACCAAACTAATGAAATCTCTTTCTGAAGTTTATAGAAGCAGGGAGATAAAAGTTAGTTTACTGCTTGGTGGACAAAAGAAATCAGCAAAAGAAAAAAAACTAAGGGATATTGAACTGAATGAAGCGGATATAGTAATTGGAACTCATGCATTATTCGAAGAACAGGTTAGGTTTAAGAAACTCGGCTTGGTCGTAGTGGATGAGCAGCACCGTTTTGGAGTTGCTCAAAGAGCAAGCCTAATAGGGAAAGGAATAACTCCTGATGTAATTGTAATGAGTGCAACACCCATTCCGAGAACATTAACAATGACGGTTTACGGTGATCTTGATGTGTCTGTTATTAATGAAATGCCGAAAAATAGGATAAGTATTAAAACTTTGATCAGGGGAGAAGGTAACCTGCCCGATATTTATAAATATATTGTAGATAAAAGGAAAGAAGGTTACCAATCCTTTATAGTTTATCCTTTGGTGGAAGAATCAGAGAAACTTGAATTAAAAGCAGCGCAGACGTATTACAATGAATTAAAAGAGACATATTTCAAGGATATTTCACTTGGATTGATTCACGGTAGAATGACATGGCAGGCGAAAGAAGAAGCAATGATGCTCTTTCTTGCAAAAAAGTTTGATGTACTAATTGCAACAACGGTCATTGAAGTTGGAATTGATATACCGGATGCAAATATTATTGTAATTAATGATGCGCACAGGTTTGGTTTATCACAGCTTCATCAATTGCGCGGAAGAGTCGGCAGAAGCAGCAAACAGGCTTACTGCATTCTAGTAACAAAGGATGAGTACATTGCAAAGCGCGGGAATTATGAATTGAATCTTGAATATCTTTCTCAAGCTCAATTAGAAAAATACAAATCCGCAGTAAGGCTGAGTTCAATTTCTAAATACAGCGATGGATTTAAGATTGCGGAGATGGATTTAAAATTAAGGGGTCCCGGAGATATTTTCGGAACACAGCAGAGCGGTTTTCCGGAGCTAAAGCATATCAACCTGATAGAAGATGTTAATATAATTATTTCTGCAAAGGAGTCGGCATTTGCCCTTATTGAAAAAGATCCCGGCCTAAAAGAAAACAGTAACCAAGTTGTCCGGGAAAATATTATTAAGCACTATTCAAGCAGCCTTCGTTATGCAAAGATCGCATAGATAATTTATTCAGGGGAAATATTTGCATTACTCCACAAAATATTTTTACAATTATTTTAAAAATAATTTGATTTATAATTTTTTTTTGTTATAAATTTGGCGTGTGAATAATTATTTTTGTAGAGATCCGAAAAAGTTGGTGTCACAAAAGATTTTTGTGAGAATAAAAATCAATCGGAATTAATTTTTAGAAATAAATTTGATGGACTTATTTTTTGCAGTGATATAAAAATCTTGATTTACAGTTTTTATTAATTATATTTGTTGAAAAAATATTTTCGAAGGAGAAATTATTTTATCCCCGTTGTTCAATGTTAGATTGAACGTTGCATTAACCTTTAATGTCAAACCAGAAAGTCGAACTTTCCTTGAAGAAGTATCCCCTAATTTTAAAAATGCAGGTGTTAAGCCGGAAAAGTCTATAGACATATACGCCGAATGGGATACCTGGGATACGATAAATGCAGTTAAAGGCGCTCTTGAGCTCTATAATAACTTAACTTTAGTAGAAGCAAACTATTCTGCATTCACCAAACTAAAAGAAATTAATCCTGACATAGTCTTTAACATATCAGAAGGTTTTAATGGTGTGAGCAGGGAAGCCCAGATACCTTCAATTTTAGATATGCTTCAGATACCTTATACCGGTTCCGATCCATTAACACTGGCGACCTGCCTTGATAAAGCCCGTGCAAAAGAAGTTTTATCATACTATAAAATTCCAAATGCAAAATTTGTAATTATCGATAGTCCGGATGCTGCAAAGAATATAAATCTTGATTTTCCTCTTATTGTAAAGCCAGTTTCGGAAGGATCAAGTAAAGGAATTTTCTCAACTTCATTTGTCCGTGATAAAAAGGAACTTTTAAAAGAGAGTGAAAGAGTATTAAGTGATTATAATCAACCTGCATTAGTAGAGGAATTTTTACAGGGAAGAGAGTTTACTGTTGCAATTCTCGGCAACGGCAGTAAAGCGGAGGTTCTGCCTATAGTAGAAATAAGTTATAATGGTTTTCCAAAAGATTTTGTGCCGATTTATTCATATGAAGCCAAATGGATTCTCGATACAAAGGAAAATCCGCTTGATGTATTTTCCTGCCCTGCTAAAATTGATGAACAGCTTGAAAAGCAGATCAGGGAGGTTTCACTGAAAGCATACAACGTACTGCGTTGTAAAGACTGGAGCCGGATTGATATAAGGCTTGATAAAAACGATGAACCGAATATAATTGAGATTAACCCCCTGCCGGGAATACTACCCGACCCGGATGAGAATTCATGTTTTCCAAAAGCTGCACGGACGAAGGGATTAAATTACGAAGAAATGATAAATAAAGTTCTTTATGTTGCCGCAAAAAGATATAATCTGATATGAAAACAGATGCAAAAATTTTAATTTGTTATAACTCTCCAGTGAGTATTTTTACTATATATAATGGCAAGCCCGCATCTGCAGGGTCGTCTCCAAACGATTTGTCTGAAACCGGTTTTTCAAAAGAAATTTCTAAAATTAAGCGAAATCTTGCTGAAAACTTTACTGAAATAAAAACTTTTGCCGTTGATGGCAATACCGAAAGACTTATTACTGTAATTAACAGTTATTCTCCAGATATTATTTTTAATTCTGTAGAATCGGTTGAAGGTGTTTCAACCTATGAGTATTGCGTAGCCGGTTTGTACCAATTACTTGAATATAACTTTACCGGGAACTTTGCCCACTGTCTTGGTAACTGTTTAGATAAAGGAAGGGCAAAAGATATTCTGCGTGCACATGGGATAAATACGCCTGCATTTACGACTTTAAGTTACCCGAAGAAAATTGCAGAAAAAGAATTCAAATTACATTATCCTGTAATTCTTAAACTTTTGAAGGAAGATGCAAGTATAGGTATTTCGGAATTTTCCGTAGTGGATAATTATAAAAACCTAATCAAGCAAATAGCTTTTTTACAGCGAACATATAAGCAGGACATACTTATTGAAGAATTTATCGATGGGCGTGAACTGAACGTAGCTATTCTCGGTAATAGCGCATTGCCAATATCCGAAATAGAATTTAAAACTCTTCCCTCCGGATTGCCTAAGATAGTAACTTATGACGGTAAATGGATGGAAGACAGTGTCTATTATGAAAATACTAAACCGGTCTGCCCGGCAATATTAACTGAAAAAATAAAAAAGAGAGTTGAGAAAACTGCGCTACTTGCATTTGAGGCTATGGGTTGCCGTGATTATGCACGCGTTGATATTCGTTTAAACAGTATAGGCGTTCCGTTTGTAATCGAAGTAAATCCGAACCCGGATATATCAACCGATTCCGGCTTTGCAAGAGCCTCTGCTGCAGCCGGAAAGTCTTATTCGGATTTGCTTTATTGCATTGCTAATTTCGCATTAAGCAGAAAAAGAAATGATTCGCAAAATAAAGCAAGCTGATGTAAGTGAAATAGAAAAAATTTTGAAAAAAATACCGACATTCACGTCCGTTGAAGTTGATGTAGCAATGGAGCTTGTGAATATAGCGGCTAATAATCCATTACAAGTGGATTATCATATTTTTGTTTATGAGCATGAGGGCAGGATTCTGGGATATCACTGCTCAGGCAGGAGACCTTTGACAGACGGTGTTTATGATTTATACTGGATTGCTTCGGATCCGGGAGCTAATGTTAAAGGAATTGGAAAAAGTTTATTAGAACATGCGGAAGCATTGGTTGTTGAAAATAAAGGAAGATTGCTATTAGCCGAAACATCTTCCAAAGAAAGTTATTTAAGGACAAGAAATTTTTATTTAAGAAATAACTTTACAATAGTGGCGCAGATAGAAAATTTCTATTCGGAAGGTGACCACTTGATTGTTTTTGGAAAATATTTTAATAAACAATAACAATTAGAGGCTAAGTCATGGAACTGTGGCAGCAAATGGTCAGAGACAGTGTTCATACTGTTGATCAGCTGGTGGAAAAATTTAATATCGACAGAAAGGTTGCTGAAGATTTGGATGAATTTTTCCAGGCAAGAATAAATCCTTATTATTTAAGTTTAATCCGTTATCCGGGCGATCCGATATGGAAACAGTGTGTTCCGGATAAGGTTGAACTTGAGGATTTAGATTCAGAAGAAGATCCCCTGATGGAAGATGCTATGAGCCCTGTTCCCAATATTACTCACCGTTATCCCGACAGGGCTCTTTTTCTTGTTACAAGCCAATGCGGTTTATACTGTCGTTTCTGCACAAGAAAAAGGAAAGTCGGCGATTATGAAAAAATCTCTATGAAGGGGTTGGAAAGTGCATTCAAGTATCTTGAAGCCCATACGGAAATCAGAGACGTAATTATGTCCGGCGGCGATCCTTTAATGTTGACAGATACGATGCTGGAAAAAATACTTCAACGTTTGAGATCAATACCACATATTGAAATTATCAGGCTTGGCAGTAAAATGCCGTGTGTTCTTCCACATAGAATTACACCCCAGTTGTGTGATATGTTGAAGAAATATCATCCTATTTATCTTAATACGCATTTTAACCATCCGTGGGAAATTACACCCGAGAGCTCCCGCGCCTGCGAAATGCTGGCGAACGCCGGGATTCCGGTTGGAAATCAAATGGTGCTAATGAAAGGTGTAAATGATGATTCGGCTATTGTAAAAGAATTAATGCAAAAGTTATTAAGGATAAGAGTCCGCCCGTATTATATGTATATGGCAGATGAAACTAAAGGTGCAAATCATTTCAGAACTTCAATAGAGACAGGGCTTAATATAATTGAAAATTTGAGAGGTCACACAAGCGGTCTTGCAATTCCTCATTTTGTGATTGATGCACCTGGGGGAGGCGGAAAAATTCCCCTGCTTCCAAATTATGTTATTCATCATGATGAGAATAAAATCATCCTTCGTAATTATCAAAAAAAGATTTACTCGTACAAAAATTACAATGATAAAAATAATCCTATTAGCAAAAACGGAAGAAATAGTAAAAACGGAAAAAGTACAAGGACTAAAGTTAAAGAGCTTGAATTTACCAGGATAGAATTACCCGAACTTGAAGAAATCGAAAATTAAAAATTGTCCAGTGTCACCTTTGGGGGTTAGGACTTTTTTTTGTCGATTTTCTATAATCATTTCACCCCCGATGAATTGGGGGTGAAGAAAAAAATGTTCAAATATTTTATATTTTATAAAAGTTTATGCATTTATTTTGGCTTACAAATATACCATCCCAATGAATCGGGAATAAGAAAAGAAAGGACTGTTTTTGCGAGAAGAAGTACCGGTAATTTGTAAAATACTCATAAAGGGTCGGACAAAACTGTTCGGTATTAATTTTATTTTAACCGTTTAATATTTTTAGAATATCCTTTTCAATAGTTTCCTTTGGAGACTCTACTATTCTGCCGATTTCCAAATTATCCCTGTAGAAAATAATAGTAGGGATAAGCTCTATATTCATACCATCGGTTTCCTTTGATCCGCCTTTTTTATTGCGTCCAATAGCAAGAATTGAAACATTACAATCAGGAAATTTTAGATAATCCAAAACTCTAAGAAATTTTGGGACTACTCTGCGGCTATCACTGCACCAGGTACCCATTACAATAGTTATTTTTATATTATACAGCTTATTTTTGAAACTTAAAGCGGTAGCAGAATCTATTTCATACATGTCATATACAGAATTGAACCACCAAGAGAAACTCGTATCCTGAAAAGCATGCCGGCTGCAAAAACCTAAGAGTATTCTTTGGTGATTAGATGTATCAATTACAACCGTATCCCTTGAAACGGAACAAATAATGCTATTCTGTGCAAAAGTAATTGTTCTAAGCAAAAAGGAAAATGAAATAAGGATTAAAAATTTCATATTTAATCCTGCATATTAAGAGAGTTTTTTCTCAAATCAATTCCCCATAAAAGTTTTTTCCTTAGCGTTTCATAATAATTGGAAAGAGAAGTATGGACGAGTTTAAGCGGGCGCTCACACTTTTTAATTTTGATTTGCAATGGCGGCGGGAAAGCAAATACCCGCTGACCATCGCAGTTCACGTGAATTTCTTTATGTAAAGAGTTTGCGCTGATTGTAATTTCAGAATTCCCGGGAAGTACAATAGGACGTATGTTCAAACTATGCGGTGAAATGGGCGACAAAGTGATTACATCTGCACCCGGGCTTACAATTGGCCCGCCTGCTGATATCGAATACCCCGTTGAACCCGTCGGTGTAGCGGCAATAATGCCATCGGCGGCAAAAGTAGTAACATACTCACCGTTAACTTGAATGGTAATATCAATCATTTTTGGCCAGCCGCCCTTGTCAATAACCATATCGTTGATAGAAAACAGCTTTTCAATTTTATGCCCGCAGCATTCGGTTTCAATAACCATTCTTTTACCAATTCTATATTTGCCCCTCCTTATTGCTTCCATAAAGTCGTCAATTTGACTTATATTGGCTTCAGCAAGGAATCCAAGTTTTCCAAGATTTATTCCGAGTACAGGCTTATCATATTGATGAGCTTTAAAGGATGTGGCAAGCATTGTACCATCACCGCCAATAGAAATAATCATATCTGCTCTTTCGCAGAGCTTATCATTATTGATAAAAACAGACTTATCTATCTTTTCATCCAGTAGGTCTCTTTTTTCAAATAAGCTATCTCCTAAAAGGAAATCTAAATTTTTTGCTCTTAGTTTTTTTATAAGAGCGGAAACAACTTCAAAAACATTGTTTTTATTAATGTTTGCAATTATTCCAATAATCATTTTTTTGTGTCTAAATTATTTTTTAATTCCCACAATTTACAATATTTCACGAAAACATACGCAGACGAAAATATTGCAAGAATAAAGCCCTGAATGCCGTCTAAAAATCCTCTTTTTAAAATATAAAGTTTAATAAAAAAGACAAAAGGACGTATACTAATGTCTGTTATCCTAAATTGTTTTCCATTTTTACTAAGTTCTTCAGCTGCAAGAGTAGTATAATGATTAAATTTTTGAAAGTAATGTTTTATATTTGGGTCGGTATAATGCTCAAGATCGCTATTGAACCGACCTATACTACCGTTGGTTAATAATCTTTCATGAACATCTTTTTCGCTGAATTTAACTTTGTTTTTATTGAACAGTCTTGTAATCCTGCCGGGATACCATCCACTATGCAATATCCATCTGCCGAGGAAGTTTGCAATCCGGGGTACGGAGTAAGCTTCAAATACCGGCTTTATGTTTTTAAATTCGATTAATTCATCAGCTAATGCGGGTGTAATGGCTTCATCGGCATCAATCCAAAAAATCCATTCGTTGGAAGTTAAAGAAACTGCATATTGTTTCGTCCCCGAATAGCCCATCCATTTAATCAAATTACATTTTACATTTTTAAAGGATTTGATAATTTCCAAAGTTCTATCAATTGTTCTATCATCGACAAGAACTATAATCTCATCAATGCAGTCTAATTGACTTTCAATGCATCTGCGGATATTAGCTTCTTCATCCCTAGCGATAATGATAGACGATATTTTAATATTTTCAATCATGGGGGTTTAATATTTTATTAATTAGTATTTTTACTCTGTCAGGTGCAATTACGTTTATATTAAGTTTTGATTTGAATCTGAAGTTATTTTCCTTGAAACTGTCATTGTTAATTACATTCTCAATCTCATCGGGATAGATATAATTAGCCTCTTGAAATATTTCCTTTGGGTATGGATTAAACCTTCCAAGATGATTGCCGTTTGAGATACATATTAAAGGTGTACAGACTGCTGAAGCAATATGTACCGGGCCGGTTTCGTTAGATATTAGTAATTCTGCATCCTGAATATATTTTACAAGATTACCCAAAGATACTTTTCCTGCTAAATTATAGACGGAATTTGAATTTAATTTTGATGCTAATAAATCTGCAAGATTATACTCTTTTTCAGAACCGCTGATTATAATATTCATTTTATATTTATCTATAATAAATCTTGCAATGGAAACGAAATATTCCGTATTCCAAATTCTCTCTTTGTCTTTTGCTCCCGGGACAATTACAATATATTTATTTTTAATAATTTTATTTAGGATAATTCTATCGGTATTAAAATAAGGTTTTTTAATATCTAATTTTGAGCCCAGCAGATTTTCAAAAAATTCTTTGTTTCTATAGAATTCAAATAGGTTCTTCTTTGAAGAACTAAGTAAAGTAGTATAATAATTATCGGAAATTAGATTTCTTTTCCATTTAGCATGTTCATCAAGCGAACCGCTGCATCCTATTCTTTCCTTCGCATTACTAACTTTGACGATTAAGTCGCCAAATAATATTTCCCTTGAATAAGTAGAATCAACAACTATTTCAAATCCTGAGTTATGAATTGTTTTTAGGATTTGATATTTGTAAAACGGATTGGCATAGAACTTATTCCTGTCAAGCCAGATGAATTCATCAATAAATTCTTCATCAAAGGTTTCTGCTAAATTTTTCCATGTGATATTTCCGCATAATGAAATTTTGTATCCGGCAAATTTGTCACTTTTTTTAAGCGCTTCAAGAAAGTTCCTAAAAAGCACATAATCGCCCAGAGAGTCTAACCGAATTATTAATAAGCTTTTATGTTTAGTATTTATTCTTTTTAGGTTAAGAAACCAGCATAGCCAAATAGAAATTATAAATATTTCAAGATTTTGTATTTTTTTTATTAGTTCACTCATGTTCACCGTTACTAAGCATATATATTACTTATCCCAGATACCTGAAGCTTTCATATTTATTAATTTTTTAAATTGTATCGGAGCTAATATTGAACCTAATGCTACACAAAGACATGTAGCAAGCATAATACCTGCTGATCCAAACCGAAGTCCTTTTGCAAAATAAATTGAAAGTGGGACATTAATTAGAGCTATAAAAACTGAACTATAGAACTGTATTCTGATTTTACCTGTGCCGTTTATAAAATAAATAAAGATATTATTCCAATTAGAAATGATTATAAAAATGCACATAATTATAGAAAGTGTTATAGGCACATGAATATCCGGTCCGATCCATATTTTATACGCGATATTTGAAAAACCAAGCATTATTATAGCAATAATTGACAGTACAATCCAAATTCTAAAAATCTTTTTAATGGAATTCCTTATCCAGTCAAATTCTCTTCTTACATAAGCCTCCGTATAAGCCGACCAGAAAGGTGTAAGTATCATTTGAAAAATAATTGATACATAAAAAAAATATTTATAGGCTATGTTATACGTTGTTACTTCCGAAGGTCCGATTATTTGTGTAATAATCATGTTGTCGGTGGCAAATAAAATCAAGCCTGCAAATTGGATTACAAAGAATTGCAGCCCCAGACTTACTAAGCCCTTAGCATAGTAAATTTTAATTGATTTTATCGAGGGAGCTATTTCCCTAAAATATTTCAAATATAGAAAAAAGCTAGCTGCAATTAGAGTGATAACGGGTAAAACGCTAGTTCCTAAGCCGAGGGAAAAAATTGATTTACCCGGCGTTTTTAATAAGATATAAATAAACAGAACGGTTGAAAAATTAATAATTACACTAATAAGACCGTTTATTGCCGGTTTTTGGTAAGCGCTTGTTACAGAGTAAATTAATTTCAGCAGGAACTGTAATGAAACCAAAACAAATACAACAAGTACCAGCTTATTTATTTCGGCGTTCATATAATCAGGGGAGTTTAGGACTTTAGACCAATTTACAAAGTTATTTATAACAAAAAATAAAATCCATAAGATTAGCAAGGACAAAGAAAAGACTGCATATGCTGTACTGACAAATGCTTTCCCGGTTTTATTTTTCCCGTTAGCTAAGGCTTCGGCTAACTTATTTCTTAAGCCGTTTCCAATCCCAAAATCAAGATAACTTAACCAAACCAGCAGAGAACTTAAAGTAAGCCAGATACCATATTCGAGGGTCCCAAGATATTTAAGTGATAACGGAACAATAAGAAGTGTAAATAAAAAATTGAATGCATTTAAGAAAAATAAAATAATTATATTTTTTTTTGCTTTCCCTGATCTGGTAGCTTCCCTAAAGTTAAAAAGATTTTTAATTATTGTAATTAATGATTGCAATTGGATTTCAAGTGAAATTATTAAAAGTTAAATAAAATATTTTTTATCTCCATTTTAATTTTCGCCATAGCTCAACAATAAAATTAAGGTTTAAAGAAGTCAAATATTTTTTAACCTTAGTTCTAAAAATTCTTTCAAAATAAACCCTTTTAGCAGTGAAGTTCCAAAATTCATGAAGAATAAGAGCGCTTTTCATTTCTTTAATGCCTTTCAATTCCTGGTTCCAGGAAGCCCCTCCGGCATTCATAATTGCCATTGGAATCTCGTCGATATATGAAGAAATATTATTTACATCTTTAAATGATTTATGCAGTCTATAAAAAAATTCAGTATCCATCGCTATTCGAAAACTCTCGTTATAAAGTCCCAATTGATTGTAAACGGACTTTCTTATAAACATAGAAGGATGATTATACAAAATAGCCCCCGTAACCGGGCAATTTATCGGGTTTCTTCTGTTAGAGCCGTAAAATGAATCAATAAATACAACATCGCCATATACAATTAGTATATTATCATTATTAAATGCTTTTATAACTCTTTCAAAAATGGAATTATCAAAATACTCATCATCTCCATTCAAGACGGCGATAATTTCTCCTTTTGCTGCTTTGATACCCTTGTTAAAAGCATCGGAAATTCCGCTGTCTTTTTCAGAAATAATTTTGAGTTTTTCAATTATCCCGTTTTTTTTGTAGAGAGTTTCAATCTTTCCGATAGTATCATCAGTACTTGAATTATCGACTATAATATGTTCGAATTCTTTATAGTTTTGAGAAATAACAGATTGAACATTTTTTGTTATCGTATTACTTGAGTTAAAAGTCGGTGTAATAATTGAAATCATTAAGTTTTTTAATATTTAAAGGAATTTAATTTCCTAAGATAACCTTGAGTTTTGGCATTGCCAATCCCATGTAATAACCCGGGGATAACGATAGCCTAAATATTTTTGGTTTTAGCCCTCAAGTTTCATTCAAATTTGGCTTGTTCATCCATCTTTTTGGGGAAAGCCAGATGTGTTTTTTAATTAAGTCCCAGGCATAAATGTCGGGGCAATTTTAATTCATAGGAACGGCTAAGCCAAATATTTTTTTACGTAACATGAGATTATTATATTGAATTTAAAATGTTATAAATTTGTAAGTAAAGATAATATATTTAACTATTATTCATGCACATGAATGCATACAACAAAAGGATTTTAATAATAAAGATAGGCGCAATAGGCGATTCAGTTATGGCGCTTTCCATGCTTAATGAGATAGATAAAAAATATCCAGGTACGGAAATAACCTGGATATGCGGTACAATTATTGCTCCCTTGATAAAAAGCATTGAAAGAATAAATAGAGTTATTGTTATTGATGATTATGAATTATTAAGAGGTAGTTTTTTATCGCGTTTTAAGATTTTATGCAGAGTATGGTTTTTGCTGGCATTGAAAAAGTATGATATTGTGATTAGTGCATATAAGAATAGGGGTTACGGACTCTTAGCCCTTACCACGATTAAAAAAGAATATAGAAGCTTTAGCTCTAAAAATAGAATAAATCAAATGATAAAGGGAAGGTACTATTCTTCTGAGTATGCCAGATTAATCCACCAAATTGATGATTGGCAGGTTCCTGAACCCTCGCTTCCCAACATTAATTTGTTACCAAATAATCGTATTGATGAACTTATTTATAAATTAAATCATCCACGTTTCATTCTGGTTCCCGCAGGAGCAAAAAATTTAATTAATGGCGGACTTCAAAGAAGATGGTCAATTGAATATTATCACTTTTTAGCAAAACAGTTAATTACAAAATATAAAGATTGTTCTATAATTTTAACCGGCTCAAGGGATGATACATGGGCTTATGAAAACTTTAAGGATTTGCCAGTTATAAATCTAATCGGTGAAACTACATTAATAGATTTGATTTATTTGTATAATAAATGCGATATACTTATAACGCACGATACAGGTTTATTCCATCTTGCAAAACTTTCTGATATTAAGACAATAGCTCTTTTCGGACCCGTAAATCCATTGGAAATGGCTGGTAACCATAAAAATATTAGCTGGATATGGAAGGGTGAGGAACTTCCGTGTTCACCGTGTTACGATGGAAAATCTTTTGCTGATTGCAGTAACAATATCTGTATGAAGAATATCTCAGTAGCGATGGTATTAGAAAAAATAGCGAGTATTAAGAAAGAATAAAAATTGAAAATTGCAATTGTACATGATTGGCTTGTTGTTTATGCCGGTTCGGAAAGATGCGTTGAATCTTTTACAAATATTTGGCCGGAAGCTGATGTTTATACCCTTGTTAATTTTTTAACTCCGGAAGAACAAAAGATAATTGTAAAAGATAAAATACCGTTAACCTCGTTTCTTCAAAATTGGCGTTCTGCCAGAAAGAACCACAGAAAATTTTTACCGCTATTTCCTTATGCAATTGAGCAGTTTGACTTGACCAAATATGATTTAATAATTTCAAGTTCTCATGCTGTCGCAAAAGGAGTACTGACAAATTCGAATCAACTGCATATAAATTATTGTCATACCCCTATGAGATATGCGTGGGATTTGACCCATCAGTATTTAAATGAGAGCGGATTATCGACAGGAATAAAAGGCACGATAGCTAAATCTATTCTGCATTATATAAGAATGTGGGATGTAATCGCTTCCAATAGAGTTGACTATTTTGTAGCAAATTCAAATTATATTGCAGGCAGGATAAAGAAAATATATAGACGTGATGCCGAGGTTATTTATCCTCCCGTTGATACAAAAGATTTTTCTTTACAAGCAAAAAAGGAAAATTTTTATTTAGCAGCTTCCCGTTTTGTACCTTATAAAAGAATTGATTTAATTGCAGAAGCATTTTCAAAGATGCCGGATAAACGGCTGATAATTATTGGTGATGGGTCGAATGCAGATAAAATCAAATCCAAAGCTTCGGTAAATATTGAATTTCTTGGTTATCAATCCCGGGAAAAGTTAATAGAATTTATGCAAAAGGCTAAAGCATTTATATTTGCAGCAGATGAAGACTTCGGAATAATGATAATTGAAGCTCTGGCGTGCGGCACGCCGGTTATCGCTTTAAATAAAGGCGGAGCTGGTGAGACTATCATTGATAATAAAACAGGTATTCATTTTAATGAACAAAGCGCCGATTCTATTAAAGAGGCGGTAGAAAAATTTGAAAAATGCATGGATAGTTTTAGTCCAGAATTATTAAATGGATATGCAAAACAGTTCGATAGAAAAGTATTCGAAGAAAAGATTAAAGCTTTTGTAAATATAAAATGTATAGAATTTTTTAATAAATAATAAATTGTTTTAATTCCGAATGTTGACCGGTAAAAAATCCACATATTATTTAAGGCTGTTTTTAGATTTAGCTATCTTAAATCTTTCTTTTATTTCTGCGGCAGTAGCTGCACAGTCGTTTAGAATTCTACTTCAAAGAAATCACATGTTTATTTTAATGACAGGGTTAAATTTTGTCTGGTATTTCTTTTCAAATGTCATTAATTTCTATGAAGATTTCAACACAAGAAATTTTTCATATCAATTTATTAAGATTATCAGGAGTGTAATAGTTCAGATAGTAGCCACCATTCTATTTATCTTTATTGTAAAAGAAGATTTATTTACAAGAAATTTTATTACTTTCTATAGTATTTTGCTGATAGTATTAGTCAGCATACGGACGCAGTTAGTTAAGTATTTGCTTTCCAAAATAAGAGAAAGCGTCAAAAATATAAGGAATGTGCTTGTTATAGGCGCCGGTGAACTCGGGAAAAATTTTTATGAAATGGTGAATAGCCATAATGACTTCGGTTATAATTTTATCGGCTTTCTCGATGATAACGTCGAGCCAGATGTAAAAAATGTTTTAGGCAGCCTAAGTGATCTTGATAAGACTATTAATGAATTGAATGTTGAAGAAGTAGTTATTGCTCTCCCGATGTATGCCTCAAATATTTTAGAGCAGCTTATCGGGATTTGCAATAAGCGCGCTGTCAGGGTTCATATTATACCCGATTACTTTCAATTTCTTTCGAAAAAATTTCAGATTAGTATGATAGGAGATTTTCCAATAATTACTGTGAGAAGTGAACCTTTGGCTGAATTCCATTGGAGACTTGTAAAGCGAGTAATAGATATTGTATTTTCAATTATTTTAAGCCTATTTCTTTTTTTATGTCTCACCCCAATTTTATATTTAATAAATAAAATGACTTCGCCGGGCTCTGTATTCTTTATCCAGGATAGAATCGGGGCAAAAAATAAAACATTTAAATGCTATAAATTTCGTACAATGTATTCAGGTAATATCAGTATCGGTAAATATCAACCTACCATTGAAGATGACCCGAGAATAACAAGAATAGGGAAGTTTTTAAGAAAATCAAATTTAGATGAACTTCCGCAATTCTTTAATGTATTAAAAGGCGAAATGTCTATAGTAGGTCCAAGGCCGCATGCAATTGCATATAATGAAATATATAAGGAAATGGTTGATGAGATAAAGATCAGAAGCTGGGTTAAACCGGGTATAACCGGCTGGGCGCAAATTCATGGATTTCGAGGTGATGTTTCTGATTATGATGAAAATAAAAAACGTACCATAAAAAGGATTGAGTATGATTTGTGGTACATAGAAAATTGGTCAATTTGGTTGGATATTCAAATTATATTGACCACAATTTGGCAGATGATATATGGAAGTGCAAATGGTATCTAATAATTTCATTTTTTTTCGATAATATATTTCATAATCTCTTAGCTTTTAGGATTAAATGCTTGACATTATATTCAACCCAAACTAACTTAACTGAATAATTGCAGTAAATTTTATAGCAGGCTGTCATCATGTTAAAAAATAAAAAAGTAGCAATAACTTTCGGTTTTTTGTTGATAATTTCAGTTATGATTTTTAATGAAAGCTGTAAACAGGCGGATGAGGTTGTAAGTTCAAGTTCATCTTCAGGCAACGGAAAAACGCAGACTACTATGAAAAGTGTAGTTAGCGGACTTGTGATTAGCAATTTAACAGGTATTGCAATTGACAGCGCACTTGTTCAGATTATCGGGACATCAATTAATATTTCTTTACTTACAGATTCAAAAGGCAAATTTTCCGATACAGTTGAGACATCCTCAAACATTAATTTAGCAATATATGTTTCAAAATCCGGATATGCGCAGGACACAACGAATATTTATGTTACTTCCGGAGTTGATTACCCTGTACCGGCAATAAAGTTAATTCCTGCAAACTCTACCGGTACAAAACCATCAGGCAACCCAGTAAGTATTTATTTGTATTCCCAAACATCTACAAGTATTGGAATTCAGGGAAGCGGTTCCCTAGCGACTGCTACTATTACGTTTGTAGCGGTTGATTCATCAGGGGCACCAATTGATTTGGATCATTCTGTAAATGTTAATTTTTCGTTTGGCGCAAGACCAAATGGCGGAGAAGTATTAAGTCCGAGTACGGTATCGACAAATGATTCGGGGTTAGCATCTGTTAATATTACGAGTGGAACAAAAGCAGGAGCAGTTCAAATTTATGCTATGCTTGTCTTGAGCGGTTCCAATATATATTCCAAGCCTGTTGCAATTTCAATTTTTGGCGGTCTTCCTGATCAAAATCATTTTAGCGTTGCGCCTGCCAATGTTAATTTCCCAGGGTATAATATATATGGCTTAACTGATGCAATAAGCACTTATGTGGGTGATAAATATGGTAACCCGGCCCGGCCGGGTACTTCGGTTTATTTTACTTCCAACGGCGGCATTATAGGGGGATCGGCTAATACAAACAGTCTGGGGATTGGTACAGTATCATTATTATCGGCTGCTCCACAGCCTTATGATGCGACCTTAGGAGCCGGTTTTGCTACTATCACAGCTTCAACCGCGGATGAAAACCTTAATACCATAAGTACAAATACTATAGTGTTATTTTCAGGATATCCAACTATAGCTATATCTCCGACAAGCTTTAATATTCCTAACGGAGGCTCGCAAAGCTTCAATTATACTGTTTGCGATCAGAATCAAAATCCTCTTTCCAGCGGAACTTCCATTTCGGTTTCACTTAATGGTCCCTCTGTCGCCTCTCAGGGCGATGTATCAATTAATTTGCCCGATACGCAAAGCAAAGCCTGGACTCATTTCAGTTTTTTAGTATATGATACTGATGATACAACAAATGTTCAAGAACCGATTACAATAGTAATTTTAGTAACGGGGCCGAATGGTTCGGCAAAAGAAACAATATCCGGTTTTAGTCATTAGTATATTAAACTTTAAATATAATGAATGAAGAAAATAAGTCATATATCGCCGGTATATACAATTACTGTGACCGCTGGTGTGAAAAATGTAAGTTTATATCTCATTGCCTTTTATTTACTAATGAATCTAAAATAGTTACGCAGGAAATATTAAAACCCGGGGAATCATTGGATATTGAAAAAATATTTAACATGAATTTTGGAAGTTATTCAGATGAATTGGAAGTTGAAATATTTGAACAAACTTCAGAAGATGAAGAACCCATAAATGCCGACAGTGAAGACAATACTGAAATTAATAAACACCCCCTTAGTAAATTAGCTGACGAATTCTTTCTTGGTTCGCATTTACTTATCAAGCGAATGGATGAGAGATATAATTTTTATGCGCTTTCAAATAAAAGACAAATCGATCCATTATTTAACAAGCTTTTCGAGGAATTTGAAAAATTTGTTTGGTTCCATTCATTGATAGTTGCGAAAGTAAAAAGAGCCGTTAGCGGGAAAATAGAGATGCTTAGAGATGATGATGAAGCTGTGATTAATATTAGAGGATATGATATAAACGGCAGTGCAAAAATCTCCGTTATTGCATTGGGGAAAATAATAAAAGCATTAAACAAACTATTTAACAAAATGCCTGAATTTAAAAATGATATTTTAAGTATATTAGTGTTTGCAGGCGAACTTTTAAATATGATTGAGATAGAATTCCCCGGATATAATAGTTTCATCAGGCCGGGTTTTGATGAGTAATATCAACTTACCGCATTCCGATATTTTTTATTATAAAACTTATAAGTATATTAGACAAAAATGATTTTAGTTTCTTAATATTTTCTAATTTTTTGGGACCACATTATGGCATCGGATTTATTAGCGCATGCAGAAATTCCTTCTACCGATCTCGAAAGAAGTAAAGATTTTTTCACAAAACTGTTTGGCTGGGAGTTTAAAGCATTTGGAAATGGATATCTATTATATAACACCCATAAAGGCTTTACAGTTGGATTAAGAAAGTCGGACAGTATAGCTAAAGGTGATGCAACAATTTTTCATATCAGGGTTAACGCCGTTGATGAATATTTAAATAAAGCAAAAGAACTCGGAGGGGAAATATTTAGAGGGAAAACAATAATTCCTGTTATGGGCGCTTATGCGCTTTTTAAAGATCCCGACGGAAATGTCATCGGATTATATCAGGGTAACTAATCCTATAATATAATTTTTATGGAAATAAAAGCCGGTTTTAGTGCCGGCTTTTTTATTTAAAAACAATAATAAAAAATATTATGAAAACATTTGAACTATTAACAGGCATTTTTATTTTTGCTGCTGTTTTAGCAAACTCCGGTTTTGCACAAGAAATTCAAAAGGGAGACTTTTTGATTCAGGCAATTGATTCAACTATTAGTCCAGGTATTGATTTCTTTAAATATGCAACAGGAACATGGATGAAGAATAATCCTATTCCGTCTACAGAAAAAGGATGGGGAATTTGGAACTTAGTTCAGGAAGAAACTTATGCAAGATTAAAAATTATTCTTGAGGAATCAGAAGAAACGAATTTACATGCGGGTAGCAACGAACAGAAAATCGGTGATTTTTATTATTCCGGAATGGATTCAGCCGGTATTGAAAAACAAGGTATTTCCGCATTAAAACCGGAAATAGATGAAATTAATTCAATAAGCAATATAAAAGAGCTTTTTGAGATAGTCGCTCTTCTTCAAAAAGAAGGAGTGAGCGCTTTATTCAGCCTATATGTGGATCAGGATCAGATGAAAAGCGACCAATGGGGATTGTATCTTTGGCAGGGGGGGCTTGGACTTCCTAATAGGGAATATTATTTCAGAGAGGATTCAAGAACTGAAAATATAAGAAGTGAATATAAAAAGCATGTAGACAAAATGTATCAAATGCTTGGAGAAAGTGAAAATGGTTCAGTTAAAGATGCCGATGCAATTTATCAGATAGAGATTTTCTTAGCGGATTCTTCCAGAAAACTTGAAGATTTACGAGATCCTTATTCGAATTATAATAAAATGTCAATTAGCGATCTGCAAAAAATTTCTCCTGCGGTTGATTGGAAAGGACTATTTACTAATATTGGAGCAAATGACATAGATTCTTTAATTATTGGCCAGCCGGAATTTTATAAAGCTGTAAGCGCGGCAATCCATAAGTTTACAATAAATCAATGGAAAGCATACTTAAAATGGCATTTGATAAATGCTTATGCAGATAGATTAAACAGCGCTTTTGATATAGAAAATTTTCACTTTAGAGGGACAGTAATGTCCGGAGTTACTGAACAGAGACCAAGGTGGAAGCGGGTTGAGGACGCTGTTGAAGATGCTATGGGAGAGCTACTGGGACAGGTTTATGTAAAAAAATATTATTCACCTGAAACAAAGAGAAGATATGAAAAGCTCGTGGATAATATGATTAAAGCCTTTGCCGACAGGATTAAGAATCTGGATTGGATGGGAGATTCAACAAAAGTTAAAGCATTGTATAAATTAAGCAAAATAATAAAGAAGGTTGGCTACCCGGATAAATGGAAAGACTTTTCAAAATTATTGATTAATCGAAGTTCTTATGCAAGGAATACGGTTAATGAAAGAGTATTTTGGTTTGAACGGGATATTAATAAATTAGGCAAACCTGTTGACAGAACCGAATGGAATATGACTCCGCAGACTTATAATGCTTACTACAATCCGTCAAACAATGAAATTGTATTACCGGCAGCAATGTTTATTGTTCCCGGTGTTCCTGATTCTTTGCTTGATGATGCCGTCATATATTCTTACGCCGGCGCATCAACTATCGGACACGAAATGACTCATGGTTTTGATGATCAGGGAAGACAGTATGATGAGAAAGGTAATTTATCGGATTGGTGGACTAAGCAAGATGAAGAAAAGTTTAATGAGAGAACTAAATTGATGGTGGAACAATTTGATAATTATGTAGTCCTTGATAGCATGCATATAAACGGCAAGGCAACATTGGGAGAAAATATTGCCGATTTCGGCGGTCTTGTAATAGGATTTGATGCTTTCAAACAGACGGATCAATATAAAGAGGGGAAAGCGCTTAACGGTTTAACACCGTCTCAAAGATTTTGGCTTGGATATGCATATTCATGGTTGGGGCACATAAGACCTGAAGCAATAGCCCAGCAGGTGCTTACGGATGTGCACTCGCCAAATTTCCTGCGGGTTAACGGACCGCTAAGTGATATACCGGATTTTTATGAATCGTTTGGTATAAAAGAAGGTCAACCTATGTGGAGGCAGGCTGATAAAAGAGTGAAAATTTGGTAGAAAAACAGACACGGATTTCACGGATTAAATCAGCAGGAATCTGCGTCAGTATGGTTAAGTATTTTCCGGTATTTATTAAAACATCAAAATATTCTGATAGATGTAAATGAAAAAGACTATTTTTCAATATGGCTTTTCTAATGAAGAACTAAGGTTTTTTAAGAAGTTTAAGAAACCTAATGACATTCAGCAATTTCTTAATGCAATTGAATATAATTCCGAATATGTAACAAACTCTCCGAGGAAAGTTTTACAATATAAAAAAGCTAATTGTTTTGAAGGAGCAATTTTTGCCGCAGCCGCTTTGAGAGTACTTGGTTTCAAACCTTTAATAGTTGATATGATGTCCGAGAATGATGATGACCATGTTATTGCCGTCTTTAAATATGATAATTTTTACGGAGCAGTGGCCAAATCAAATACAAAGCTGCTAAGATACCGCGAGCCTGTTTACAAACCCTTACGTGAATTGGTTATGTCATATTTTGATTTTTACTTTAATATTCTGGGTGAGATGTCTTTGCGAAGTTATTCCAATCCCGTTAATTTATGTAAATTTGACAAATATAATTGGATGACAACGGAGAATGATCTGGAATTTATTGGCGACTATCTCTATATAATAAAGCATCATAAGATATTAAATAAAAAGCAAATTAAATCCTTAAATAATGCAGACAAGGATATAGTTGATTTATGTTTTAACAGCGCAGTTAAAAAAGGATTATATAAACCGGACCGGAAATTAAATTAATAGAAAATCGATGGCATTGTTTCAAATATATTTTGTGCCACAAGATTTAATAACTCATGTTACGCAATCATTAGTATTTTATTAAATAGTCCCAAGTTTTGGCATGCTCATCAATATATGATAGCGCCGAAATTGACCAAATACTGACCCCGTCCTTTGCCAAAGGCATCGCTTTGTGATAGGGCGGAGATTGCAGGATAGATCAAAAACAATGGTTATTTAAAAATATAATTTTGTATAATATGAGTTAATAATATAATTATTATTAAGGATTGCCCTAATTCATAAGCTTAAAATCTTAATGTAAAAACGGTTTCCTTGTCAGGAATTGATTTTACCGTAATTCCACCTTTATGCAGGCGCATTATTTGTCTTGATAAGCTTAACCCAATCCCGGACCCTTCCTTCCGCGTTGTAAAGAAAGGAATAAAGATTTTTTCACATAGTTCTTCCGGCACACCCTGACCATTGTCTTCAATCTGAATCATAGCTTTTCCGTAATTATCAATCATTCCCAACAAACTTATTTCGGGCGTTGGTGAATTAGAGACGGCATTAAAAGAATTTAAAATTAAGTTAATAATGACCTGTTCAATTAAATCCGGATCAGCGGTAACCTCAAGATTTACGGGTTTGGTGGAATAGGTGAATTTAATATTCTTATCCTTGAATTGATCAGCAAATAATTTATGGATTCTTTCAAATAATGATGGGATGTGAACAATTTGAAAATTAGGTACCGGGATTCTTGTCAGGTTTCTGTAGTCATCAATAAAGCGAAGAAGCCCTTTACTTCTTCTGATAATTGTATTCAATGCTTCTTTAACATCATCCAAATTATCAGCGCCCGGATCATTGCCGGCTTTTATTTTTTTATCAGCTTCTTCAAGAAGTAAACTTGCTGTTGAGGATAAGGAAACAATAGGAGTGACCGAATTCATTATTTCATGAGTCAGTACACGTATTAAATTTTGCCATGCTTCCATCTCCTTTTCTTCTAACTCACTTTGAATGTTACTAATGGAAGTAAGTGTATAGTGATTACCCTTTAATTTAAATTCAGCGGCATGAATTGATAATTGTGAAAGCTCGTTACCATCGGCAATCTTAACCAGAATTTTTTCGCCTGCCTTAATTTTTGATATAGCTTCCACTAATGAATCACTTACAACTGAAAGATCGGAAATATTTTTAATATTATTGATTTTCATTAAGTGTTTGGCGGCATTATTAATTAATTCGACATTACCATCCGAAGTATAAGCCATTAAACCAATGCTTACATGCTGAACAACCGTCTGTAGATAGCGGAAGTGTTCTTCTTTCTCAGTTCTCGCTTTCCTAAATTCATCAATTACTTCCGAGAAAGAAGAGCTAAGTTCTTCAAATGCAGAACCTTTAATAGTCGTTTTAAAACTTTGTGAAAAATCGGAGTATTTTATCGAGCTAAAAAACCTTGCTATCTCTCTGTTGGTCCTTTGCACGAAATGAATAATAGAATAAATTTGAATTATAATTATAACAAATACAATAAATGTAGTAGCAATTAATTTAGTTTCGGTAATTAAGAAGAAAAGGATGAAAATAGATAAACATAAAAAGATAATACGTACAAAAACTATTGTGCCGAATTTTTTATAAACCATATTTTTCCAATCTGCGATAAAGTGAAGCTCTTGTTAATCCCAGCTCTTTAGCTGCCTTAGTTAAATTGCCGCCATGCTTGCTTATAGCTTTTATAATCAGCAGTTTCTCTGTCTCTTCAAGATGGTAGTTCTCCGGTTCATTATCATTTACTTGTGAATCATCAGACGGGAAATAAAAATCAACGGGCTGCAGAGTGTCTGATTCGCTCATTATAATTACACGTTCTATAGTATGCTGCAGTTCCCTGATATTGCCGGGCCAATAATAATTTTCTAATTTGACTAAAGCGGCATTACTTATTTTCTTTACCGGCTTACTATACTTTTTGTTATAAATTTGGAGGAAATGTTCAATTAATAACGGAATATCTTCCATCCTTTTCCTGAGGGGGGGCAAATTTATTTCAACAGTATTAATTCTATAAAGAAGGTCCTGCCTGAATCTTTTTTCAGACATTAATTCTTCAATAGGCAGATTAGTTGCACAAATTAAGCGAATATCAATTGCCCGCGGAGTACTTGACCCCAGCCGTGTGACCTGTCTATTTTGAAGTACAGAGAGCAGCTTTGATTGGAGGCTGAAATTTAAGTTGCCTATTTCATCAAGAAATAATGTTCCGCCGGATGCTATTTCAAATCTTCCGGCTCTATCTTCTTTTGCATCGGTAAATGCACCTTTTACATATCCGAATAATTCACTTTCAAAAAGTGATTCGGATATAGCTCCCATATCTACATTTAAGAATATCTCTTTTCCCCTATTTGACTGCCTGTGAAGAGCTCTGGCAATAAGTTCTTTACCGGTGCCATTCTCGCCAAGGATTAAAATATTGGCATCCGTTACGGCAACCTTTTGAATAGTACCGAATACTTTTTTCATTTCTTCAGAAACACCGATAATATCATGAAACTTGCGGTCAAGATCGGAGCTTAACTGTCTTTGCCTTGAAAGAAGGTTATCTATTTCTTGTTTAGATTCACTTAATTTCATAGCAGAAGAGACAGTAGCTAAAAGTTTTTCATTCTGCCATGGCTTTAATACAAAATCCGTGGCCCCTTCCTTAATAGCCTTAACAGCCATTTCAATATTTCCGAAGGCAGTAATAAGTATTATAACTGCAGAGGGGTCGATCTCAAGAATCTTTTTTAACCAATTAAAGCCTTCAGTCCCGCTTGTAGCATCACCAGAAAAGTTCATATCGAGAAGGATTACATCGTAGTGTTCGTCTTTTAATATAGCGGGGATTTGTTTAGGATCCTTTTCAATACGGACTATTACATAATGCTGCTTTAGCAGTAACCTTGCCGAAAATAAGACATCATCATCATCGTCAACTATTAGAACTTTTCCCGGCTTTGTATTCATATAATTAATAATCAATTATTATGGATTTATTACATCAATTATTATTCCCCGAAATAACCGATAAAAAGAGCAATTACAATAGAAATATTAAAAGTACACTTTTCCAGATCGTCCGGTAACGCACATAAGTGTCCGTTTATGAACAGTGCTAACTTTAAACTAAATTATTTAAAAATCAATTTGAAATCGAAATATTTTGTAATTATAAAATTTTTGAAGGAATTATGAATGATAACATATATATACAGCAAAATAATTTTTAGGCATACAAATTGAGTTAAGCAGATATAAATAATATACTCATTAAATTTTTAATTTATACTGGTGATAAAGTGGACAGGAAAATAGAAAAGAAGCCCTTACTGAAACGCAAAAAATTTTGGTTTGCATCAACCGGCGGTGCGATATTTTTAGGTTTAATTATTGCAATTTTTACTGATACTGGTTCTAAGCTTAATGTTGAAACGGATAAAATAACGATTTCAACTGTCAGCGAGGGAGATTTTCAGGAGTTTATTCCTGTAACCGGCAATGTTATGCCACGGACTACTTTTTATCTTGATTTAATAACCGGCGGGTCAGTAGAACAAAAATATGTTGAAGAGGGCGCGATGTTAAAGAAAGGAGATAAGATTATAAAACTTTCTAATTCCAATGTACAGCTTAATACTCTTCAACAGGAAACCTTTGCCTATCAACAAATAAATGAAGTCAGAAACACAAGGCTGCAAATTGAGCAAAACAGTATTGTTCTTCAGACGCAACTTGTAGATGCAAATTTTAGCCTAATAACTTCTAAACAATTATTTGACCGGGAAAAAATAATGTGGGAAAAGAAACTTGTATCACAGCAAGAGTATGAGCAGGCAAGAGATAAATATAATCATGATATTGAACAACAGAAATTAACACGCAAAAATTTTGTAGCGGATTCATTAACAAAACAAACCCAATTAACACAAATTGGAGAATCAATTAAGCGCCTGCAAATGAATTTGGAATTAATCAGAGAAAATATTGATAATCTTACGGTTAAAGCGCCGATAGACGGTCAGCTTACAGCTTTGAATGCTGAAACAGGGCAATCTAAATCAGCAGGAGAACGGCTCGGGCAAATTGATGCATTAGACGGTTTTAAGGTAAGAGCGGATATAGATGAGTATTATATAGCAAGAATTGCGAAAGGTTTAAATGCAACTGCTGAAATAGACGGCAATGATTATAAACTGGTCGTTTCGAAGGTATTTCCGGAAGTTAAAGACGGAAAATTTCAGGTGGATATGGAATTTGAAGGAAAAGTTCCGGACGGAATAAGACGCGGGCAGACATTACAAATAAGATTACAGCTTAGTGAAAGAACAAAAGCATTACTCTTATCACGCGGTGGCTTTTATCAAAAAACCGGTGGACAATGGGTTTTTGCTGTTGATAAATCGGGAAGCATGGCAATTAAAAGATCAATAAGCCTCGGCAGGCAAAATCCCGATTATTTTGAAGTACTAAACGGATTGAAACCAGGTGATAAAGTTGTGACATCTTCATATGATAATTTTGGCGATGTACAAAAACTAATTTTGAAATAAATGGAATTCATATTATGGAAAACAGGTTAAAGAATATAAAAGAAGTGAGAAAAATCATGAAAAATAAATCTATTAAAGCCGGCAATGGACTTGTAATGTGCGTATATAAATATACACAGCATTTCCCGGTTGAAGAAGCAAATGGGCTTGCACTCCATTTGAGAAGTATTGCTGTAAGCATCCCGGAAAGCATTGCTGAAGGCTTAGGAAGAAGTTATGATAATGAACTCGGACTCTTTTTAAGCACATCATTAGGACTTGTTTCAAGACTTGCCTATATGGCTGAACTTTCATTTCAACTTGGGTACCTGGATGAATTAGAATTTAATGATATTGAGGAAAAAATTGAAGAATTACAATCCTTAATAAATGAATCAATACAAAAAATTGCAGCTTAATAATGAAGATAAAAATAATCTTAACAAATTATAAAAGGAAAAAATTATGCTAAGGACAGTTAACTTAAGGAAAATTTATACAACCGAAGAGGTTGAAACTACCGCTTTAAATAGTGTTAACATTGAAATTAACGAGAAGGAATTTGTGGCTATTATGGGTCCTTCCGGCTGCGGCAAATCAACCTTGCTGAACATATTCGGCTTGCTTGATAACCCTTCCGAAGGGGAATATCATTTTATGGATTATGAAGTATCAAAGTATACGGAACGGCAGAGGGCAAATTTAAGAAAAGCCAGTATAGGATTTGTATTCCAAAGTTTCAACCTGATTGATGAATTAACTGTTTTTGAAAACGTAGAACTTCCCTTATTGTATTTGGGTGTACCAACCAAAGAAAGAGAAAAAATGGTTGTTAAAGTATTGGAAAGGATGCAGATTATGCACCGTAAAGATCATTTTCCGCAGCAATTATCCGGCGGTCAGCAGCAGCGTGTAGCAGTATCAAGGGCTGTAGTAGCAAAACCGAAATTAATTCTGGCAGATGAGCCGACAGGAAATCTTGATTCTTCAAACGGTGAGGAAGTAATGAATATTCTTACGCAGTTGAATGAAGAAGGTACTACAATTGTGATGGTTACTCACTCTCCACATGATTCTGAATATGCACATCGTATTATCCATTTGTTCGACGGGCATGTGGTAACAGAAAACTATAAAGAAAAGTTTCACGTCTAAGCGCAGAGTGCAAAGCGCAGAGCGCATGGCGCAAAGCGAATCACATATAATTCAATTTTCTAAACAATTTTAGTTTAATGATAGGATAAAGACAGTGGTAATAAATTTTAGGTTTCAAGATTTACAAATTTGGCAGTTTGCAATTGAAATTTGCGATGAACTCCTGAATATAGCGGATAACTTAGCGGACAGAAAATTATATAGATTTTCCGAACAACTTAGAGGCGCTGCGATGAGTATGAGTAATAACATAGCTGAAGGTTCAGGCTCTAATTCTGATAAAGATTTTAATAATTTCTTAAACATCGCTCATAGATCAACTTTTGAAAATGCAAATATTTTAATAATTCTTAATAGAAGAAAATTAATCTCCGAAGAAACACTAGACAGTCTTTTAGACAAGTTAGATAAAGAATGCAGAATGATGACAAATTTTAAAAAAACGCTATAAAACGCTATGCGCTTTGCGCCATACTCTTTGCGCTGCTCTTATTCAAACAAATTAAAGGAGAAAAAATGATAAAATTAAATAATATAGAAAAGTTTTACAGCAACAAGATTATAAAGACGTATGTTTTAAGAAATGTAAATCTTCAAATCGAAGAAGGGGAATATGTATCGGTGATGGGCCCTTCGGGTTCCGGCAAATCCACACTTCTAAATATTATTGGTATGCTTGATGTGCCTTCTGAGGGAGAATACTACTTTTTTGACGAGCCGGTTCATAAGATGAGCGAAAAGAAGCTTTCCGACCTTCATAAAATGTTCATTGGATTTGTTTTCCAGAGTTACCACTTAATTGATGAACTAACTGTTTATGAAAACTTAGAAACACCCCTGCTATATCAAAAAGTTAAATCAGATGAAAGGAAAGGGAGAGTAGCAGAAACGCTGGATAATTTTAATATGGTAGCAAAGAAAGATTTATTTCCTAACCAGCTTTCCGGGGGTCAGCAGCAATTAGTTGCAATTGCAAGAGCCATAATAGCTCAACCTAAATTAATACTTGCAGACGAACCTACCGGAAATCTCCATTCTGATCAGGGTAAGGAAATAATGGAAGTTTTGAAGAAATTAAACCAGAATGGAACAACTATCATTCAGGTAACCCATTCGGAAACAAACGCCGGTTATGGGAACAGAATAATTAAACTAAAAGATGGTTGGATAGAAAAGTAGTGCTAAAAAAGCGGAGACCGGAGAAAGCAGACCGGAAAGCGGAGAAAATTGAGAATATTATTCAATGAATTTCAAACAATTATTATTTGGTCAATGATAATTGAATAAAAGGAAGAAATAATGTTAAAAAATTATTTAAAAATCGCAATAAGAAATATTTTAAGAAATAAAACGTATTCGCTAATTAATATTATCGGGCTGGCAGTGGGTGTTGCTTGTGCTATAACATTATATCTTTTCATTACAGATGAGCTTGGTTATGATAAGTATGATAAAAATGCTGATCAGATTTACCGGGTATATGTAAAAATGTTTTTTGATGGTAAAGAATCAGTCAACGCTAAAACATCTGCTCCGCTTGGAGCTGCACTTGTCAATAATTTTCCTGAAGTGCTTAATTATACGCGGATAGGCTTTTTCGGGAATCACGTTTTTAAATATAACGACAAAGAATTCAGGGAATGGAGGGTCTATACTGCCGATTCAACTTTTTTTGAAATATTCACAATGAATTTTATAGCTGGAAACGCAATAACAGCTCTGAATCAACCAAATTCAATTGTTATAACTGAATCGGCTGCAAGGAGATACTTCAGCAATGAGAATCCTGTCGGCAAGACATTGAATGAAGAAGGAGTTGGAAGTTTTATAATAACCGGTTTAGTAAAAGATTTTCCTAAAAATTCACACTTCAGCTGCGATTTTCTACTATCAATGTCCACTTATCAGGAGACAAGAAACCAAAAGTGGCTTTCCACCGGTTATACTACATATATAAAATTAAAAAAAGGAACTGACCCGGTCGTTTTAGAAAATAAATTTAAAGCGATTGTCCATGATTATGTAGGTCCGGCCGCAGCAGCTTTACTTGGTATTTCGGTAAATCAATTCTTTGATCAAGGCAACAGTTATGATTTCCTTCTACAGCCCTTGACGTCCATTTACTTAGAATCAAAACGGGAATACGGGATAGACACAAATACCGAATGGAGTGATGTTAGATCAAGCGATATTGCGTTCATCTATATTTTTTCTGCTGTGGGGCTTGCAATATTATTTGTTGCAATAATAAATTTTATGAACCTTTCAACTGCCAGGTCGGGAAAACGTTCAAAGGAAGTTGGCATTAGGAAGACTCTGGGTTCTAATAAATTCAAGCTGATTTTACAATTTATCACAGAATCTATTTTAATGAGTGTAATTTCGGTAAGCCTCGCTTTAGCCTTGTTGGAGGTGATTCTCCCTGTATTCAATAGTTTATCGGGCAAAGAATTACAACTAAATTTGTTTGGCAATCCTTATGCAGTCCCTTCGTTAATTGGTTTTATCCTTTTCGTTGGTGTACTTGCGGGAAGCTATCCGGCGTTTTACATGTCTTCATTTCAGCCTATACAAATTTTAAAACCTTATACACAGGGAGGAAGCGGAAAGAATTTATTCAGAAGTACTTTAGTCGTAATCCAGTTTTCCGTATCCATTTCATTATTAATCGGGACACTGATTATTAAAAATCAGCTTACTTATTTACAAAATAAAGATCTTGGATTTAACAAAGAGCATCTGGTTGTGATTAAAAACGCTGCTATTCTCAGCAACAAAATTGAAACATTTAAAAATGAATTAACAAAAAATCCTCAGATAACTTCAATAGGTTATTCATCCTTAATGTTTTCCTCGGGAATTCCGGGAAGTGCTTATTTGTTTGATAAAAAAACAGGCACCAATCCGTTATTCTTCCAGGTTTTAGACGTTGATTATGGATTTGTAAATACATTCCAGATTGAGCTTTTGGACGGACGCTTCTTTTCAAAAGAATTTCCATCTGATACGGCAGCGGTTGTTATTAACCAGGCCGCCTTAAAAGAAATTGGAACTGATAACCCAATCGGGAAGGATTTAAATTTTATAGGAAACGCAAAAGATCAGGTTTCTTACAAAATAATAGGTGTGATAAAAGATTTTAATTATGAATCTCTTCATCAGCAGGTTCGTCCATTGGTTCTTCAATTACATACTCCAAGGCAGGCTGCTTACTTACTTACATTACGTGTAATTTCAAGTAACCCTGAAGAGGCACTTGGTTTTATAAAAATTACATGGCAAAAATTCGCAGGCAAAGAAAATATTAATTTTGGATTTATGGATCAGGATTTAGCTCACCTTTATGATTCGGAAGAAAAAACAGGAATTGTGGCGGCTATATTTTCTTTTCTCGCAATTTTTATTGCTTGCCTTGGTTTGTTCGGGCTTGCCGCATTTGTAACCGAACAAAGGACTAAAGAAATCGGGATAAGGAAAGCGCTTGGTGCATCAGTTTCCGAAATCGTAACTATTCTCTCAAAACAATTTACAAAATGGGTTGTGCTTGCAAATTTAATCGCATGGCCTGTTGCTTATTACGTTATGAATAAGTGGTTGGAAAATTTTGCCTACCGGATAAATATAAGTCTTTGGGTATTTGTTTTGTCCGGGTTGTCTGCCCTATTAATAGCTTTAATTACAATAAGCTTTCATGCTATTAAGGCAGCAACTGCAAACCCGATAAAATCATTAAAATACGAGTAGCTTTCCCAAAGCCAAAGATAACCGGATGTGTTTTTAGCAGACCATTCGGCTATCAATAAAAGTAAATAAGAAGGAATTATGTTAAAAAATTATTTAAAAATAGCAGTTAGAAATTTGCGTAGACAAAAGGTTTACACGTTTATTAATTTAACAGGCTTAGCTGTAGGTATTACCTGTGTGATTCTTATACTCCTGTGGATTCAGGACGAATTGAGTTTTGAGAAGTTTCAAAAGAACAGAAATGAGTTGTATGCAGTTACGATGAGGGATTCGCGTGATCATGACACGCGTGAATCGACCAACTTTTCAATCTCATATGCGCTTGCTCCTCTTATGAAACAGGAATTTCCCGAGATTATTGATTTTACAAGAATTCAGCAACGCAGTTCTTTTGAAAGCTGTATGCTGAAATATGGCAGCAAAGTTTTTAATGATAACGGGATGATATTGGCTGATCCTTCTTTTTTTAAGATGTTCACATACCGGTTTATCAAGGGAAATCCCAATACAGCTTTATTAAATAAAAATTCTATTGTTATCACTCAGAACACTGCGGAAAAGTTCTTTGGCGATGAAGAACCAATTGGCAAAACGTTAAGATTCAACAGCAGGCAGGATTTCACTGTCTCAGGAGTTGTTGAAAATCCGCCGCATAATTCGGAATTGCAATTCAACGTTGTAGCGCCGATTCAAATTCTTGGCAGCGAGACGTTAAGCGGGTGGGCTTGGGAAAGTTCTTCGTTCATCCTGGTCAGGAAAAATACTGTCATTTCTGAACTCGAACGGAAAATATCCGGAATGATTCAAAAAAATCACCCGATGCCCGGTGTGAACCTTATCATTGGTATCCAGCCTCTTACCCGAGTACATCTTTACTATGGAGACGGAGATATCAAGCTCATCTACATTTTTTTATCGGTGGCGATTTTTATTTTATTAATCGCTTGCATCAATTACATGAACTTGTCAACGGCTCGTTTTAGCAGGCGTGCCAGGGAGGTGGGATTGCGAAAAGTGTTAGGAGCTCAAAGAGCGGCTCTAATTCGACAGTTCCTGTTTGAATCTGTCTCACTGTCAATTGTTGCATTGCTGATTGCAGCTACGCTTGTTGAAATCCTGCTGCCGTTTTTTAATATCGTTACTAATAAGAACCTGGAATTTGTTTCACCGGATAATCTGTTGATGATTTGCGGCTTGGTAGGATTAGCAGTTATGGTTGGGATTATAGCAGGCAGCTATCCCGCTATCTTTCTATCGTCTTTTCAACCTGCCGCAGTTATAAAAGGAACAGGTAAAATTAATTTGAGGAGTTCGACGTTAAGGGCAGTTCTTGTTGTCACTCAATTCAGTATAGCAATTATAATGCTTATTTCAACAATTATGGTTTTTAAGCAATATAACTATTTGGTTAACAAAGATCTTGGGTATAATAAAGATCAGATTGTCTATATTCCGATTAACAAGGAGATCAAACAAAAATATGAGTCTTTAAAAAATGTGCTCTTTCAAAAGCCCGATATTAAAAATGTCACTGTTGCTTCAAGCTTGCCGAATGAAATAGGCAGTGTCAATCCTATCGAGTGGGAAGGGAAGCAGGACAGTAAGATGGTTCTAATTCATTTTGGCGTAGTAGATCACGATTATCTTAACACTTTCCGCATGAAGTTATCAGCAGGGCGGGACTTCTCGAAAGATATTACTGCAGACATATCAAATTTCATTATCAACAAAAAAGCCGCACAATTGATGGGGCTTAAAAACCCTCTCGATAAAGGGATTTCTTTCATGGGGCTTAACGGTAAGATTATTGGAGTTGTTGATGATTTCAACAACCGTCCTCTTGATGAAGAAACCAATCCACTGATTTTGACAATCTATCCTAATTATTATGATTACTTCGTACAGTACGTTTTAATTAAAATAAACTCCAATAACATTTCAGAAACGTTAAAATATATTGACCGGGTTGTTAATGAATCGGCTCCTAGTTATCCGGTTGAATTTAAATTCTTAGATCAAACAGTAAATAATCTTTATCAATCCGTCCGGCGCTCGTTGTACTTATTCGAATATTTCGCATTTCTGGCGATATTCATTTCCTGCCTAGGACTCTTTGGTTTGGCGTCATTCATGACGGAGCTGCGGACTAAAGAGATTGGAGTTAGAAAAACACTCGGTGCTTCAGTGACTGGAGTCGCCTTGCTTCTTTCACGGGAATTCACCAAATGGATATTGCTTGCAAATCTTATTGCCTGGCCGGTAGCTTACTATGCAATGAACAGTTGGCTTCATGATTTTGCCTATAGAATAAGTATTAGCTGGTGGATTTTTATTTTGTCCGGTGGACTTGCTCTAGCTATTGCATTGGCGACCGTTAGTATTCAGGTAATTAAAGCAGCAACAGCAAACCCGGTAAAATCGCTTAAGTATGAATAAGGAAAGTAGATCGGAGACAGAAAGATGTTGAAAAATATTATTTGATAAGTATAAGATAATTTTTAATCAATCAGTGATTAATGAACATTGACAATTGAATAAAAGGAGAAAAATGTTCAAATATTATTTTAAAATAGCTCTCAGGAACCTGAGGAAAAACAAAGTTTATTCTGTAATTAATATTCTAGGATTAGCGGTCGGAATAGCTTCGTTTATTCTTATTGCATTATACATTCAATATGAATATAACTTTGATAAGTTTAACATCAATTATGATAGAATATTCCGGGTTGAACAGAAAGTAAAATACGCCGACGGTTTCCGTAACAGGAATCAAACGCAAGCACCTTTGGCTAATATTTTGGCAGCAGGCTTTCCTGAAATTGAAAAATCTGTAAAGATTAAACCTGTTTGGGGTGAGTTTCTATCTTCATCTAAAAAATTAACCTTCTACGAGGGAAATGGATATTATTCCGGTGAGACTTTTTTTGATATTTTCACGTGCGATTTTATTTCCGGTTCCCCTAAAACAGCCTTAACAGATCCATATTCTATAGTACTAACTAAAGAATTAGCTCAAAAATATTTTCCCGGTGAAAATCCCCTGGGTAAAACCATTCGTGCTCAAAATAAACTTGATTATAAAATTACTGCTGTTATAAAAGATTTTCCCGAGAATTCTCATTTAAAGCTGTCTTATCTTGTTTCATTTTCAACTATTGAAAAAACACAGGACTATAATTTTCCTGCTGAATGGGGAGATGATGGTATATCTACGTATATACTTCTTCAGTCAAAAGAACAATTTAAAACAGCAGGCGATAAAATTTATAATCTCCTTGATAAATACATCCCTCAAAATAACAGGAAATTAGTCTTAAGGCGACTTTCTCAAATACATTTACATCCGGATGATGATACGAATTTAAGTGTAATCATTTTCCTTTATGGAATTATCGGATTATTTGCATTGTGTATTGCTTCCATTAATTCAATTAATTTAACCACAGCTTATGCAACTACAAGAGCTAAGGAAATCGGGATTCGTAAAGTCGTCGGCGCAAATCGGATGAAGCTTATAAAACATCTCCTATGTGAATCGGTAATCATTTCATTTATCTCTCTTCTTCTTGCTTTTTCATTAGCTGAAGTTTTCCTTCCCGAATTTAATAAAGTTGTTGACAGGCATTTGGAAATTTCTATTATAAATAATTGGGTGTTTACTCTCGGGATGGCAGCTGTCGCATTACTTGTGGGTTTATTTTCCGGCAGCTACCCTGCTTTTTTACTTTCCTCTTTTACACCCGGCGCCTTGTTAAAGAAAAATGTGTCCGGAATAAAACATTTTCAAAAAATCGGGATGAAGAAAATATTAGTTTTTGTGCAATTCCTTTTATCTATAGCTTTGATGATATCGACTGTAATAGTTTATAAACAATTGAAATATATGAGTACAAAAGATTTGGGATTCAAAAGAGAAAATATTTTATGGGCAGAGCATATTAAATCCAATAATAAAAAATTCAACTCTCCGGATGCGCTAAAACAGGCTCTTTTTCAAAACCCGGGCGTTCTAAGCGTTACAATATCTAAAAACATTCCTTTTCATGGTTATTGGGATAGAACTGTTAACCGGGAAGGCGCCGGGACAGATGAAAAAATGGATCTATTGTATAATGCAATTGATCCTGATTTTATTAAAACCTATGGTATGAAGATTATAGATGGCAGGAATTTTAACAAAACTATTTCAAGTGATAAGAATGCATGCCTGGTTAATGAAACTGCGGTTGAACAATTCGGATGGAACAACCCGTTAGGGAAAGGACTTTGGGATAATAAATATCGAGTTATAGGGATTGTAAAGAATTTTCATCAGATTTCAATTTACTTCCCTATCCGGCCTTTTTTCATGATTTTAAATGATGACAACTTTGAAGATGAAAATGTTTTTTCAATTAAAGTTGCCTCCGAACATGATGCTGAAATTAAGCAATTTGTAATGGATAAATTCGAAGCATTTTTCCCGGGGCAGTTATTTAATTTCAAATATCTCGATGAAGATTTTGATAGTGAAACAGTCAGGATTGTCAGCGGGGTAAGCAGATCTTTCGGCATTTTTACGGCTATTACAATTATATTAGCTATGATGGGATTATTCGGGACGATTTCTTTTATAACAAAATTAAAAACTAAAGAAGTGGGAATTCGTAAAGTTTTAGGAGCTTCTTTACCCAAATTATTGCTTGTACTTAGCCGGGATATGATTAAAGTAATGGCTTATGCCAATCTTTTTGCATGGATAATTGCATTCTTATTAATGAATTCGATTTTAAATCAATTTGCATATAGAACGGATATTTCAATTTGGATATTTCTATCCGTTGGAATTATTTCTTTCGCAGTTTCAATGTTAATAGTAATTGCACAGGTACACAATACCGCAATAAGAAATCCAGTAAATTCTTTGAGATATGAATAAGCACGGCGCAAAGCGCGTAGCGAAGGAAACCGGAGAATGCAGATCGGAAACCGGATGAAATGAACAGATCGTTGAATGTAATGCGCAATAGTAGGATAGGACGCTCTGCGCTTAGCGCTTTACGCCATGCAAAAATTATAAAGGAGAAAGTAATGTTAAAAAGCTATCTGAAAACTGCCGTAAGAAGTTTGATAAGGCATAAAACCTTTTCATTTGTAAATATTCTTGGTTTTGCTTTTAGCATATCAATCTGTATTGTTATTATTCTGTATCTAATGAAAGAATACAGCTTTGACAGGTATAATACTAATGCAGATAATATTTATAGATTAGTTGATAGTGAAAATAATTCAAGCGGGATTGATTACAGGCTAAAAAAAATTCTTGTTAATAATTATCCTGAACTAAAAAATGGTTGTTTTACTCAGAGCGCTGAGATGAAAATAAATATCAGTTATAAACATAATGGTTATATTGTAGATAATATCTTATCTGCCGATAAAGAGTATTTCAAAGTTTTTACGATTTCATTTTTATCGGGAGACGCATCTAATCCTTTACCTGATAAAAATTCTGCAGTTCTAACGGAAAGCTCAGTGCGTAAAATATTTGGCAATGAAAACCCTATTGGAAAAGAGATATTATTATTTAATAATATTCCTTTGATTGTAACAGGTATAATCCGTGATTTCCCGGATAATTCGAGTATATCTGCTAATATTATTGTTAACGCCGATAACGATTCTTTTAAATTCAGCTTTTACTGTACAAATAGCAAAGACTCCAGCTCTTACAGGTATCCATTTAACATATACTTGCTTTTTAAAGAAAATACAAACATTCAACAGGCTGTAAATAATATTAATAGCAATACGGAATTATTGAGTCCTTATGTTCACAAGATCAATTTGTTACCATTAAAAAACATTTATTTATTTGACAATACAACCGGAAGCAGCAATATGAAGGGCAATCCTGCTCTGCTAAAGATTTTAGCAAGCATTGCTTTAATAATACTTATTCTTGCTGTAATGAATTATATTAATCTAACCGTCGCTCAGCAAAACAGAAGAAATAAGGAAACCGGTATAAGAAAGACAATAGGGGCGGGAAGAAAGGAAATAATATTCGGCTTTTTAACCGAATCTGTCTTAGTAACGTTAATTGCTTTCATAATTGCGCTGTTAATAATTGAATTATCGTTACCATATTTTAGGGAAATTTTAAATAGTAAATTAAATGTTCTTTCCTTAACGAAATTCCCGGTAAATTTAATACTAATTATTTCTATTTTCTCAATTGGGACGGTCTCAGGAATGGGCCCGGCATTAATACTCTCATCTTTCAACCCTGTAAGGATTTTCTGCGGCAACACTATAACTTCAGGTAGGAAAGGTTATCTAAGAAATTTATTAACAGTATTCCAATTTAATGTTTCTATAGCGCTGATATTCTGTATAATAGTAATAGAGAAACAGATAGACTACGTAAAACATAGTGATTTGGGTTTCAACAAGGAACAATTGCTGCGCCTTGATATTGCGGTGCCTTCAACTACGTCTGCGCTGGTCAGCGAGTTGAAGCAATACTCAAATATTCAAGATGTAACAGTTTCCTTCGGAGTCCCGGGCGAAGTACATATGACTATGGGCGCCGCTATCCAGGGTAAAAATCAACCGGTCCAATGTATAAGTGTCGACAGCACATTTCTTCGCACTTTAAAAATAAAATTATTAATGGGCAGAGAATTACTTCCCGGCGATTTCGGCAAAGTGTGTATGATTAATGAGGCAGCTTATAAATATTTCGGCTGGAAAGATTTGGTAAATAAAAAATACAATAATGGAAGAGAAGGCGGATTTGAAGTAATAGGTGTTGTTAAAGATTTTCATTTTTCTTCATTTCATAAAGTCATAGAACCTGCTTGCATTATGTTTTGCTCCAATTGGTTGCCTAATATAATCAGCATTAAGATAAAAGCGGGCGCTTTACGGGAAACTATGAATTTTATAAATAAGACCTGGAAAAGGATTGTCCCGGATTATCCGATTAGATATCAATTCTACGATGACTTCTTTAATGAAATGTACTTAAAGGAGGAACGGTTTGCAAAAGCAATTGGCTTGTTTGCGATATTAGCTATAAGTATTTCCTGTATGGGGATTTTAGGATTGGTAATATTTGCATCCGAACGCCGTTCAAAGGAAATAGGTATCCGGAAAGTACATGGCGCTAAAGTTAATGAACTAATGTATATGCTGAATAAAGATTTTCTAAAATGGGTTATTCTTGCGTCTATTATCGCTTTGCCTGTAGGCTGGTATGCTATGAATAAATGGCTGCAGGATTTTGCATACAAAACTGAAATTAACTGGTGGGTTTTTGCTTCGTCCGTGCTGACTGCATTGTTAATCGCTATGTTAACTATCAGCTGGCATACCTGGAGAGCTGTGAATAAAAACCCTGTAGAAGTTTTAAGATATGAATAAAATACGGATACAGGAGAATGCAGACCGGAAAGCATGGGATGGTAAAATAATGTTCTAAATATTTAATTGAGGAATAATAACGATGTTAAGACATAATTTACTGATTATTTATAGAAATATAAAACGGAATAAAAGTACTTTTTTCATCAACCTGATTGGTTTGTCTACAGGGCTTGCATGCGCTTTGTTAATATACTTGTGGGTGAGTGACGAATTAAATATGGACAAATTTAACCAAAAAGACAGCCGGCTTTACCAGGTTATGGAAAACGCAAAGCTAAACAACGGAATAGTAACCGGGCCATATACACCCGATCTTTTAGCAGAGACATTAGCTAAAGAAGTCCCCGAAGTTGAATATGCTGCGGCTGTTAGTCCTCCTTCCATTTTAGAAAAGATACCTGTATCCACACAGGACAAAAAATTTAAAGCCGTTGGACAATTTGCAAGCAAAGATTTTTTCAATGTTTTTTCTTATAATCTTATCCAGGGCGATAAAAACCAGGTTTTGTCCGCCAATAATTCTGTTGTTATATCCAGGCAACTGGCGATAAGATTATTCGGCACCACTCAAAACGTGGTTGGAAAAAGTTTAGGATATGAACTTCTACAATTCAAGAAGCAATGTGTAATCTCCGGTATTTTTGAAAATACTCCACCCAATTCATCGGTACAATTCGATTTTCTATTGTCTTTTGGGGCGTGGATAGATCTTTGTAATTTGATACATAGACCAATAGACTGGGATAATCACTTTCCCTATACATATATAATATTAAAAAAGGGAACCAACATTACACAGTTCAACAATAAGATTTCCGGATTTATAAAATTAAAATATAGTAATTCCAATATAACTTTGTTTGCAAGACCATATTCAGCAGGTTATTTATATAACAAATATGAAAATGGTGTTCAGGCAGGCGGTAGAATTGAATATGTAAAATTATTTTCTATAATAGCAATTTTTATCTTGCTCATTGCTTGTATCAATTTTATGAATTTATCTACTGCAAAAGCATCCAGAAGGATAAAAGAAGTAGGGATAAAAAAAGCTGTTGGCGCTCCCCGGAAAGCACTTGTCCTTCAATACCTGGGTGAGTCTGTTTTGATGAGTTTTTTGTCATTGATTCTTGCCCTTGTATTGGTGGAATTGTTCATCCCGGAATTCAATATTATAACGGGAAAACACTTAGCCCTGATTTTTGAGACAGACCTCATATTAACTTTTTTTAGCATAGCTTTATTTACCGGATTAATTGCCGGCAGCTACCCTGCTTTGTATCTATCAGGGTTCAATCCGGTGACAATATTAAAAGGAAAGTTAAACAGCAGTTTAGGCGAACAATGGGCAAGAAAAGGATTAGTGGTCTTTCAATTCACATTATCGGTTATATTTATTGTCGCAGTTTTGGTTGTATTCAAACAGGTGGAGTTTGTCCAGACAAAAAATCTCGGGTACAGCAAGGACAATATAATTTATTTTGATAAAGATGGTAAAATTGCAGAACACCCGGATGCATTTCTTTCGGAACTTAAAAATATACGGGGTATTGTTAATGCATCAAGTATTAGCCAAAAAATTGTAGGTGTAAACAGTTCAACCATTGGCCTTTACTGGGAGGGTAAAAACCCTAAAGATGAGGTTCAATTTACAGACCTGATCGTTGATGACGGCTTGATCGAAACGCTCGGGATGGAAATGAAAGCAGGCAGGGCTTTTTCTTCTAAATTTGGTTCCGACAGTACGGCAATCATATTTAATGAAGCAGCAATTAAAATTATGGGGTTCAAGGATCCCATTGGTAAAGTTGTCAATCTTTGGGGAACAAACATGCATATTATAGGAGTGACCAAAGATTTTAATTTTGAATCTCTGCATGAAAATGTAAAACCTTTTTTATTCATATTAAATCCTAAGAGGACATTTATGATTATGGCTAAAATTATGGCCGGGAGAGAAAGGGAAACAATTAAAAATATTCAGAATCTTTATCAATCTTATAATCCGGGTTATTCATTCGATTATAATTTTCTTGATGAAGATTTTCAGGCTCAATATGCTGCAGAACAACGTGTTGCACTCCTATCAAGGTATTTTGCCGGGATTGCAATAATTATTTCATGCCTTGGTTTATTCGGTTTAGCTGCTTTTACTGCCGAAAGAAGAAGTAAAGAAATCGGCATTCGTAAAGTTCTCGGTTCAAGTGATTTTGGGATTATATATTTATTATCAAGTGACTTTACCAAACTTGTTCTTGCAGCAATAGTAATTGCTTTACCTGTTGCCTATTTAATTACAAAATACTGGCTTGATAGTTTTGTTTATAGAATAAACCTGGAGCCGTGGTATTTTATTAGTGCAGGGCTGTCGGCATTGTTCATTACCTGGTTTACTGTTGGAGTTCAGGCAGTAAAAGCTGCAATTGCAAACCCTGTAAAATCGTTGAAGTATGAATGAATCACGGAGACCGGAAGAAGTTGAAGAAAATTATTTAGTGAGTGTCAATTAGTTATTACTTGATTAATGATAATCGAATAAAAGGAGAGAGTAATGTTAAAAAATTATTTTAAGATTGCTTTTAGAAATCTTCTTAAACATAAAAATCTATCGCTTATAAATATTCTTGGATTAGCGATAGGGATTGGGTGTTTTCTTCTTATTGGAATTTACGTATACCAGGAACTGTCTTATGATAAGTTTAATAAAAATAATGACAATATTTATTTTTTATATAAATTGGAAAATTCACCATCCGGTTTCAGAAAAAGCGCTGAAACTCAGGATCCTCTTCCTAAAGTACTGCGCAAAGATTTTCCCGGTTTGAAAAATGTCGTGCAATTTACAGGAGATCAATTATCTGTTAATGTAAACAATCGTTCATTTCAGGAAAAAGTCTATGCAGTTACTCCTTCAGTTTTCTCTATGTTTACGTTTCCTATGTTAATAGGAAACCCGAATAAAGCGCTTAGTGATGTAAACTCGGTTGTGCTTACAGAAGAAACGGCAAAAAAGTATTTTGGAAATGAAAACCCGCTTGGTAAAAAAATATCCTTGCTGAATAAATTTGACTTTGTAGTATCGGGGGTTCTTTCTCCCATTCCAGTAAATTCCAGTATTTCATTTGATATGCTTATTCCCATTCAGGCACGTACTGTAATGGATCCTGATTTTGAACATCGATGGAATTCATCAGGCAGCTTCACCTTTATCCAATTTGATAAAAATTTTTCTCCCGGGGAACTGCGGAAACAATTTTCATACCTTATGAATAAATATATCACCGGCTATCTAAAAGACAGGTTTAAATGGGAGCTGATGCCGTTAACCGATATACATTTAACAGATGACCTGGATGGTATGATAGTGCCTTCTATTTCATCAAAAAATTTATTTATACTATCACTTATTGCTCTGGCAATATTACTTATTGCGGTGATTAATTTTACAAATATTTCGGTTGCGAGGTATTCAGAGAGGATTAGGGAAATAGGTGTTCGTAAAACATTAGGAGCAGGAAGAAAAGAAATAATCCGACAATATTTGGTTGAATCTACATTAATTTCTTTTGCGGCAATGTTGACAGGAGTTGTTCTGGTGGAGCTTTGCTTACCATGGTTCAATACCTTCACAAAATCAGAATTGTCTTTTAGGGGTTTAAATACATCTTTTAATTTACTGTGCCTATTAGGTTTCACCATGTTAATAGGCTTGATTGCCGGTTATTATCCTGCTTTTTACATATCTAAGTTTCAACCGACAATTGCGATCAAATCAGGTCAGCATTCTACAAAATATAACTCCTTTCTGTATCATTTTTTAATAATTGCTCAATTTGCGATTGCCGGTACCCTGATAATAGTATTATTTATTATCACCAGGCAGATTTCTTATATGCGTAATTATGATCTAGGATTCGATCCTCAAAATCTACTTGCAATAGATCTGCATTATTGGGAACAGGAAAATGCCAATCAGAATATTGGCAGGTTAATAAATGAAATCCGTAGTCATCAGGCTTCCAAGGGTATTATTTCACTTGGTTTATCGGAACATATTCCCGGCTACTATTTCAATAATCAATTTGCTACAAGGGCGGACGAAAATCCTTTGAATGAATACAAAGAAACTATTGTAACTTCAATTGATGAAAATTTCATTAATACTTATAGAATGAAAATATCAGACGGCAGGAATTTTTCACT
>Ga0181520_10001079_pt1 | contig 57156 bp, 47 predicted proteins | sample PEATcosm2014_Bin_29_FD_132451 | JGI IMG/M metagenome (GOLD analysis project Ga0181520, IMG submission 132451) | Peatland microbial communities from MTU Mesocosm Facility, Houghton, MI, USA - PEATcosm2014_Bin02_30_metaG | ecosystem: Environmental > Terrestrial > Soil > Wetlands > Peat | place... | reverse complement strand
TCGGGTCGCACCCCTGCGTTGCCCTATCCTCCGCCTGAGACGACATTATTGTAACCACCAAAAACATGCAAACCACCCCTTGACCGACGACAGCGTTTCAGGGATAGGGTGGGACAAGCGGATCGCAGCCCCACCAGGGTCTTCACCACGCTACGACATACCCTCCGCGAGTTATCCGGTAGTTTGCGGCTAGGGAATTGTATGCCCCACTTGCCGATTGCCAAGTGGCAATTGTCGCACGTCAAGAGAGTTCCGCCGAGCGAATCACTATCAGTTTCTTCACCTGCATCTCGTCCATACTGTAGGGGATGCCGCCGACTCCCAATCCCGACTCCCTCAACCCCGCGAACGGCATCCAGTCGACCCGGAAAGCCGTGTGGTCGTTCACCATCACGGCGGCGGCGGCCAGCCGGCGGCAACACCGCAGCGCCGCATCCAGATCGCGGGTGAACACGGCGGCCTGAAAGGCGTACGGCAGCGCATTGGCCCGCCGGATCGCCTCGTCGAGCGTGTCGTACGAGGCTACGCAGACCACCGGCCCAAATACCTCCTCGGTCATCACGCGGGCGTCGTCGGGCGGGTCCAAGAGCACCGTGGGGGCGTAGCAACTGGCCGATATCGCCCGGCCGCCACACATCAGGCCGGCTCCCCGCTCGACGGCCTCTTGCACCCAGGTTGCCACGCGATCGACTTCCCGGTGACGGATGAGCGGCCCGACCTCGGTATCCGGCAGCGTGGGATCGCCGACCCGCAGCGCCGCCGCCGCTGCCGCCAGCCGCTCGGCCAACCGGCGGGCCATCGGCCGCGGCGAAAACACCCGCTGCACCGACACGCAGACCTGGCCGGCGTGATAGAAGCCGCCTTTCACCAAGAGCGGCACCGCGTGGTCCAGATCAGCGTCGGCAGCCACGATCACCGGCGCCACGCCGCCGTGCTCGAGCGCACAGCGGGCGCCCGGCGCCAACCGGCTCCGCAGCGCCCATCCCACGCGGCCGCTGCCGACGAAGCTAAAAAAGCCCACGCGGCGGTCGGCGACCATGCTCTCGGCGAGCTGGTGGCTGGCCAGTAAGAGTGGTTGGCACCACGCCTCGGGCAGGCCGGCTTCTCGCAGCATCCGCACGAATCGAAAGCCCGACAGGGGCGCCGCCGCCGCCGGCTTGACGATCACCGGGCAACCGGCCGCCACGGCCGGACCCACCTGGTGCACGATCATGTTCAACGGATGGTTGAAGGCGCTAAAGGCCAAGACGACGCCGATCGGCTCGTGCTGCGTGAACGCCAGACGGTCGGCCGAGGCCGCATTGCGGTTCATCGGGATCTCGCTGCCGGCCTGCGCCCGCAGGTGCTCAACACAGAGGCCGACACCGTCAATCGCCCGGTCCACCTCGACCAGCGAATCGCAAAGCGGCTTTCCGCCTTCCGCGGCGGCCTGCAGGGCAAGCTGCTGGCGGCGATCTTGCATGATGGCGGCCGTACGGCGCAGGATCGCGATCCGCTCAGCCGGGCTGAGCCAAGCCTCGCGCCGCTCGAAGAGATCGTGGGCCGTGGCCAACGCACGTTCCGCGCCGGCCGCATCGACTTGTTCCACCGTGGCCAGCCGACAGCCGTCGAACGGGGCGTGCACCTCGGCGTCCGGCGCCGCCGCCGAGGCCCCGGGCACCATCACCGGAAAGTGCTCGCTTACAGCCATGATCGTCTCGCCTCACACCGGACAAACCATCTTGCCCAACTGCTCCGTCAATTTCATGTTCTCCGAATAGTCGACCGGACAATCGATCACCACGACCGTGTCGTCGGCGATGGCCTGCTTGAGAATGGGAATGAACTCGTCGGCCGCGCCCACGCGGTATCCCTTCGCGCCGAAACTCTCGGCATACTTCACAAAGTCGGGATTGCCGAAATCGACGTACTTGCTCCGGCCGAAACGCCGGAGCTGATGCCACTTGATCAATCCATAACCGTTGTCGTTCCAAATCACGATGACGATCGGCGTGCCGATCCGCAGGGCCGTTTCGATCTCCTGCGAATTGATCATGAATCCGGCATCGCCGGTGACGGCGGCCACGATCCGATCGGGGAAGGCCAGCTTGGCGGCGATGGCCCCCGGCACGCCGATCCCCATGGCGGCGAAGCCGTTGGAAATGATGCACGTATTGGGCTGTTCCGGCTGATACATCCGCGCCATCCAGATCTTGTGCGCGCCCACGTCGCAAATCACGATCGACCGCGATGCCAGCACCCGCTGCAAGTCCCACACGATCCGCTGCGGTTTCAGCGGAAAACCGGCGTCGTCGGCATGTGCCGACAGCTCGGTCATGATGGCTTGCCACAGGTTCGCCGGAAAATGGGCGCTCGGCCGGGCGTGCGTGCCGATGGCCTTCAGCGAAGCCTCGATGGCGCCTACCACTTCCACGTCGGGCACGTAAAACTCATCCACCTCGGCCGGGGCGCTGTCGATGTGGACGATCTGCTTGGTGCGGGTCGGGTTCCAGCGGTTGGGATGGTACTCGACCATGTCGTAGCCGACCGAAACAATCACGTCGGCGCGGTCGAAACCGCAGGATACATAATCATGGGCCTGGAGCCCGACGGCCCCCAGCCACAAAGGATGGGAAAACGGCACCACGCCCTTGGCCATGAACGTGTTGGCCACGGGAATGTTCAGCCGTTCGGCGAACTGCCGCAAGGAGTCGGACGCCCGGGCGCGAATCACTCCGTTGCCCGCCATCACCAAGGGATATTTGGCCTCGCGGATGATGCGGGCCGCCCGCTCGATGATGGCCGGCGAAGCGACGGGCTGGGGCGGATTGAGCACGGGCAAGGGGGCCTTGCCCTGCACGTCGGCCTGGGCAATGTTTTCCGGAAGATCGATGAAACTCACCCCCGGCTTTTCGCGCTGTGCCTGTTTGAACGCCTTGCGCACGACTTCGGGAATGGTTTCCGGCTCGATCACTTGCACGGCATATTTGGAGATCGGCCGGAACAGTTCCACCAGATCCAAGTGCTGGTGCGTTTCCTTGTGGATCCGCGTGGTGGCCGATTGGCCCGAAATGGCCACCAGCGGGGCGTGATCCAAATTGGCGTCCGCCACGCCGGTCACCAGGTTCGTGGCCCCCGGCCCGAGCGTCGTCAGGCACACGCCGGCCCGTCCGGTCAGCCGCCCGTACACGTCGGCGATGAAGGCGGCCGCCTGCTCGTGCCGCGTGGCGATAAAACGGATCTTGCTGTCCGACAAGACATCCAGGATATCGACGTTTTCTTCGCCGGGAATGCCGAAGATGGCCTCAACGCCCTCGTTTTCCAGGCAGCGGACGAGTAGTTCGGCAGCTTTCACGGCGGCTCGCTCGGTTGAAGTCCGCAAGAAGTATAGGCAAAGTCCCCGTTCGGTCAATTGTCCGCTACGCGTCTTTAACCCCGCGAATCTGCCGCAACTGCGACATCATGACCATGATGGCACGCAAATACTCGCGGGCGGCCTCCGTCAGGTTTTCCGCCTGGACGGCCGCAGTAGCCCGGGCCAGGCAGTTGTCGAAGCCCGCCCAGTCGATCGGCCAGTTCTCGCCCGCCGTGGCTGCCCGCAGTTGCTCGACAATGTCGGTCAAGCGGGCCAGAAGCGGGGCGCTGGGAGTACAGTCGCAGGCCATGTACGGCCCACGGCCGAAACGCCGCGGCTCGATGGGACCGCCGCGATTGGCCGCGCTGCGGCGTTGCGTCATGGCCGCAATGCCAGCCGCGGCCGTGACCACCAAGCCCAGTAACGCTGCCAATAGGTATCCCATCGCCAGCAAACCGACGGTCGCCAGCGCGGCCATCCCCATCACCGTCCAAATCATCGGATGGACCGCAGCGATGAGCGATGGTTGCCGGTTGCCGGGCGCTTCCACCGCGGCCTCTTGCACCAACTGCGGGCCCGTGACGCGGACCACGATCACCGTGATATTGTCGGGTCCGCCGCGGAGGTTGGCCAAATCCACCAACGCCTGGGCGGCTTCGGCCGCCGGCAAACAGCTCAAGACCATGCCGATCTCATCGTCCGTCACTTGGCCCGACAGGCCGTCGCTGCACAACAGGAAGGTATCGCCGACTTGGAGCGGATGGGGACCCTCCAGGTCGATCTGCACGGCTCGGTTCGGTCCCAGCGAGCGGGTGATGATGTTCTTCGGGATGTAATTGGGCACCAGATCGGGCATTTGTCCCGCGGCGCGAATCTCCCACACCAGGCTGTGGTCGAAGGTCAATTGTTCGATTCGCGTGCCGCGCAGCCGATAGGCTCGGCTGTCGCCCACGTGGGCCACCAGCGCGCCGGTCGGCAGCAGCACCAGGGCCGTGGCGGTGGTGCCCATGCCGCGAAAATCGGGACTGGCCTGCCCGCGGCTATTGATCTGATAGTTGGCATCGAGCATGGCCGAGAGGATGGCCTCGGGCGGCGACTGATCCAGCCGCTTGCGGTACACCAGCGAGACCACTTCGGTGGCCATCTTGCTGGCCAATTCGCCCGCCGCGTGGGCCCCCATGCCGTCGGCCACGATGAAGAAGTGGCCGCGCTCTTGGAAGTCCGCCTGGCTACCCGCCAGACTCACCACATAGGCGTCTTGATTGTTGGGGCGGCGCAGCCCCACGTTGCTCGAAGCAGCGTAGTCCAGGCATTCGCTCCAGATGGATGTGGATGCGTCCATTTCGGGCTGATCAGGGGAAAAGCAGCCAGGCCACCGGCAAAAGGAATCCCCGATAGGCGAAAGTATAGCGGTCCGTCGGATTACTAACCAGTCTCGCAGGGGGATGCCGCACAACTTCGGAGCTTACCCAAGCAGGTACAGTTTAGTGCAACAAGAGGAGAAGGGGAAGAATGGAAAAAGAGGGAAAGAGAAAGGCCAAGTTTCCCCCCTGCGCCTCGCGAAACGGCATTGCATCTGGGGTCGCCCCTTTTTGCCCCGGCCGCTATAATGCGGTGTTTTGGGCCATTTCGAAGTTTTGCTTGCAATAGCAGGTCTATATGAGTCAAGTCGAAACGCCTCCTCAGCAGAAATCGCAACACCCGGCAGCGATTGGACTTACGGCGGACACCTTGTACGACAAGTGTGTCTCGCTGGCACGAAACTTGTGGTGGAGCTGGCACGCCGAGGTGATCAACCTCTTCCGCGACCTCGACCCCATCCGCTGGCGGCAACTGGATCACAACCCGATCGCCTTGCTCTCGGAGTTCACGCCCGAACGGCTGGAAATGCGGGCCTCGGAACTGGTGCTCTATAGCCGCATCAGCCAGGCCTATCGCCGGCTGAAGGAGTACGTGAGCGAGGTCCCCCCTTGGGGGCGAACCCACGCCGGCGTGCTCGGTTCCAAGCCGGTGGCCTACTTTTCCCTCGAGTTCGGCGTCCACGAGTCGGTCCCCATCTATTCCGGCGGCTTGGGTGTCCTTTCGGGCGATCACATCAAGAGCGCCAGCGGGCTGGGTGTGCCGCTGGTGGCCTGCGGATTGTTCTACGACCAGGGCTATTTCAAACAACATCTCGATGCCAACGGCTGGCAGCGCGAAGAGTATCTCGACACCAAGGTCGAGAACCTGCCGATGGAGCCGGCCCTGGGCACCGACGGCAAACCGATCACCGTCCGCATCGACACCCGCACCGGCAAGCTGCTGGCCAAGGTGTGGCTGATGCGCGTGGGCCGGGTCAACCTGTACCTGCTCGATTGCGACGTGCAGAGCAACAGTCCAGAGGACCGGGAGCTTACGGCGCGGCTGTACGGCGGCGACAACCGCACCCGCGTGCGGCAAGAGTTGGTGGCCGGCGTCGGGGGAGTGCGAGCACTGCGGGCGCTGGGGATTACGCCCGGCGTCTTCCACCTCAACGAAGGGCACAGCGCCTTTGCCACGCTGGAAGCCATCCGTGTGCGGATGAAGGACGACGGCATGTCGTTCGACGCCGCGCTGCGCGAGGTGGCGCAGCACACCGTGTTCACCACGCATACGCCGGTGCCCGCCGGCCACGACCGCTTCGACCGCAACCTGATCGAGGAGCACCTTGGTCCGCTCCGCGACGAACTGGGCATTTCGACCGAGCAGTTGATGGGGCTGGGGCGGGTCGAGCCGCAAAACGAGCACGAAACGTTCTGCATGACCGTCTTGGGACTGAAGCTTTCCCGCCGCGCCAACGCGGTGAGCAATCTGCACGGTCACGTGACGCGGCGGATGTGGGCCCATCTGTGGCCGTGGCGGGTGGAGGAGGAAATTCCCATTGGCCACATCACCAACGGCGTACACATCCAGAGCTGGCTGGCCTGGCAGATGCAGCAGCTTTACGACCGCTATTTTCCCGCCGGCTGGATGCGCCGCATGGGCGAGCCCGACGTATGGCGGATGATCCACGAGATTGACCCCGGCGAGCTGTGGGAGACCCATTACGCCCTGAAAAACCTTCTCTTGGCGTTCGTGCGGCGGCGGATCAGCCGGCAATGCCGGCGGCGAGGTGAAAGCGACGACGCGGTGGAGGCGGCGCGGAATATCCTCGACCCGAACATCCTCACCCTCGGTTTCGCCCGGCGTTTCGCCACCTACAAGCGGGCGGTGATGATCCTCAGCGATTTCGACCGGCTGGCGGCGATGGTCAACGATACGCAGCGGCCGATCCAGCTCATTTTTGCCGGCAAGGCCCATCCGGCCGACGAGCCCGGCAAACAGTTGATCCAACGGATCGCCAACCTGCGGCACGATCCCCGCTTGGCCGGACGCATCGCCTTCGTGGAGGATTACGACATCAACGTGTGCCGGCATATGATCCAGGGGGTCGACGTGTGGCTCAACAATCCCCGCCGGCCGCTGGAAGCTTCGGGCACGAGCGGCCAGAAGGCGGTCTTGAACGGGGCCTTGAACCTCTCGATTCTCGACGGGTGGTGGGCCGAGGCCTACGATGGCTCGAACGGCTTCGCCATCAGCAAAGGCACGTCGCACGTCGACGACCGGGTGACCGATGCCCGCGACGCCGCCGATCTCTACCGCGTCTTGAGCGAGGAAGTGATTCCGCTCTATTACGACCGCGACATCGACAATCTGCCCCGCCACTGGATCAAGCGGATGATGAACTCCATCAGTTCGCTGGCCTGGCGGTTCAGTGCCGACCGCATGGTGGCCGACTATGTTCGCCAGGCCTACCTGCACGCCGCCGGCGGGTTGAGCTGCGATATGAGCGTGAGGTAGGCTTCCCCATGAACGTCTTCGTCCTGATCGGCCACCAAAAACAGGGCAGCTTCTGCCACGCCATCGCCGCCGCGGCGATGGAGGAACTCAAGGCGGCCGGCCATAAGGTCGTCTATCATGACCTTTACGCCGAGCAGTTCGATGCGATTCTGCCGCACGACGAGATTCCCAAGGGGGCCCCGCTCGATCCGGTCGTCGCCCAGCATTGCCGCGAGGTCACCGCGGCCGACGGCTACGTGATCGTGCATCCCAACTGGTGGGCGATGCCGCCGGCGATCCTCAAGGGTTGGCTGGACCGTGTGCTGCGGCAGGGCGTCGGCTATCAGTTCGGCCCCGGCGGCGTTGAGCCGCTTTTGACGGGCAAGCGGGCGGTGGTGCTGACTACGTCGAACACGCCGCGCGACGACGAGCTGCGGTTGTACGGCGACCCGCTGGAGAATCTCTGGAAGGCGTGCATATTCAAGATGTGCGGCGTCGACAATTTTTGCCGCCGCAACTTCGAGCCGGTCATCATGAGCACGCCCGAGCAGCGCGAGCAGTGGCTCGCCGAAGTCCGGGCGATGATCCGCGAGCGATTTCCGCGATAATGCATCAATCGCCGCTTGCGGCTTCGCCCTCCGGAAATCTGTAGGGAACGGCCTTCTGGCCGTTCCGAATGCCGCTCGGGGTGCCACGGCCTCACTGCTCCGTGTGTTCCAACGCCCAACGGCAGTTGATCACTTTCTCCACCAGGTCCAACGGCAAGTAGAAGTACTGGCAGGAGGGCTCAAAGCCGATCCGTGAATCTTGCCGCGCGAGGGCAAAAAGTTGGTGGGCCAGGACGATCTCGGATTTTAGGAGCCGTTGGATTTCAAGCTGCATGCGATGGCGCTCGCCGGGCGGCAGCGCGACGGACGGTTTCGCCAGCGCGTCGCGGGCAAGGACGAATCGGGCCTGGTTGGCGACCGACTGAAAATGCAGGGCGGCCGCCTTGGCCATGCGCAGGTCCGATTGCGCGTCGCGGTGGCGATCTGGCGGCGTCTTCTCTACCGCCGTTTGCAGTTCGACAATGCCGGTCCGCCAGCCGGCGGCCATCTTTTCAAACTGCGCCGCAAATACTTCCGGCGGATATGGCCCGCGCCAACTCTCAAGGTCGTCATAGGGGATTCCCCACATGGTTGCCTTGTAACCGGTCTTCGACGGATAAAGCACATTGGCTGGCCCCCACTGCACCGGCGAAGCGTAGACGACACTGATGTGAAACGGATATTGGCGGAAGGCGTCGCTCATGCGGGCCCATGCCTTGCGTGCGTAGGGAGCCGCCGCGGGGCCAAATCGCTCCCGGGCCAACGCATTTAGCGCGGTATCGACGTCCGGCACCGGCGCGCGGTCGAATTGCCGGGCAAGCTGGAAGTTGGGCGAAGGATAGCCGCCCATGGTCCAGCCGATGAGCATGCCGTCAAGGTTGGCTGCCGCCAGGTTGTGGCAATGCTCGGCCACGAGGTCCATCACCGGAAGGTAGGGCAGGCTGGCGATTTCGCAGGTGTTGTTGAACTGGACTTCGGCGGCCTTCCTGAGCCCAACTTGCGCGGCGGCCGCCCAATGCCGCACGGCCCGTGGTCCCGGTCCCACCGCCGAGATGGAGTATTCGCCGACCTTGGTTTCAATGCCGCCGCGGCGGATCGGCTTGTCCCATTCGCTGACCGACATGAGCCAAACCGCTTTCGGCAGGCGGGCAATGATGTCGCGCGCATCGCCATGGCCTTTCCAACCCCAGTCCGACACGATCACGTTGGCCCTGGGGTTGCCCCGGTGCACGCCCTCTTCGATCACGGCAACCACCTCCGCGATGATGTCCGAGTCGCTGCGAACCCGGCAGCGAGGGCAGAGCTGCCAGGCACCATGGGAGGCGCAGTTGGTCAGATTTTCCGATGCCGTGTTCGCGTAAACGCCGCCCAGGTCGGGCACCTGCTGAAAGACGTAGGCAAGGGCCTCGCCCATCCAGCGGCGGACCGCCGGATGCGAAGTGCAAAGGGCCGTGAATTCCTCTTCCCGGACGCCGCCCAGCTCGGGGCGGCTCTTGAAGAACGAGGCGGGCATCGCCCGGGGTTCGTTCAGGTACAGATAAACTCGAATGCCGTACCTTTTGGCCCGCTCGACCAAGGCATGAAGGTTGGCCAAACGCCGCTGGTGACCGGCGCCGAACTCGGGAAACGCCGTGCCGCCCGGCGCTAGGTCTCGCAGCACGGCGTGCAGCCACACGGCGTTGACTCCCACGGCCCGCAGCCGCTCCAGCAATCCGTCGGGGTAGGGGTTCAATTGGGGATTCAGGAGCGGATCGCCATACACGGCCACGTAAGAATAGACGAGCCGCAAATGAGGGGAATCGTCTTCGAGCTTCGCCGGGCTAAAGGAAGGCAGCGGGGCGCTGAGCTGGCGAACGAAATCGAAACGCGGTTCTCCGGCGTAATGGACTTCGTCGCCAAAATCCTCCTCGACCACGCGGCGAATCTCGGCCGCGCGTCGCCGCGCCGATTCGTCGGGCGGATGGTAGCGGAGCGGCTCGCACTTCGGTTTCAATCGCCCCAATTTCACCCACAAAAAGTCATCCTCGCGGAGCGTGAAGGCCAGCCGGGCGGGCGTCATGTCCAACAGTTCGAGCAATTGATCGTAAGGCAAAAGATGCCAGTTGCGCCGGATCAACGTGATGTAACCCCTGGTCTTCATCTCGGGCGGAACCGCGGCCGCCGGCGGCAGCCCCATTGAGGCCGCCAGCGCACACACATTGTCCACCGAGGTTCCCAAGATTTGTGCCAACTTGGCCGGCTCGACGGCGTTCCAGTTTCGCCAGACGAACGCGTGGACGCGGTCGGGAAAATAGCGGCTCACGATGGGCGGCGGCGCACTGCCCTTAGGCAGGATCGTTTCCGCGGCAACGCGGTGGCCGAACCCGCACGACAGAAGGCCGCATAGCCAGACGGTACGAAAAGTGCGTTGCCACATAACACGCCTCCTGTTGGCGAGTCGACTCAGTCGCCATTGGCAGCAGGGACCGACGCCGATCGGGACCAGACGAAATAAACGCACGCGCCCAGGGCCAGCGAGCCCAGGCCGGCCAGAATGTAATTCACACCGGAACACGCCAGCACGAACAGCCAGCCCACCAAGGCAATCAGGCTGGGGAGCGGATAGCAGGCCATGCGAAAGCCGGGCACCGCGGTGGACCGCCGGCGGAGCAGGGCCACGGCCCCGATCTGGGCGATGAACTGAACGACAATTCGCGTGCTGATCAGGGCGTTGATGACCTCATCGAGGCTGAAGAAGCTGGCCGCGGTCGCGACCGCACCCAGGACCAGCAACGAGACGTGGGGAAAGTCGCCGCGCGGGTGCAGGCGGCCGAAGACGGAGAAGAAGAACCCATCCCGGGCGGCGGCGTAGAGGATCCGCGAGTATCCCAGCAGCAGCGCGAAGACCGAGGCCACGGCGGTCCAGCAGATCAGTACGGCCACGATCACCCCGCCCATTCGCCCGTAAAGACGCTCCATGAACTCCGCGCCGATGAACTGCGACTTCATGGCGTCCCGCCAAGGGACCACGCTGATGATCGATATGTTCATCGCCAGGTAGATCAAGGCGATGGAGATCACCGAGATCAGGATCGAGCGGGGAATCGTGCGCGGGGCATCGGCAACCTCGTCGCCGATATAGCAAACGCTGTAGTAGCCGAAGAAATCGTACATCGCCCAGACGGTGGCCGAACCGAGCCCGAGCACGAAGCCGCGGGAGAAGGTAAAGGCCCCCGGCGGAAAGTCGAAGACCACCTTCGCTTGGAAATGCGACAGGCCGGAGACCAAGACGACGGCCACCGTAAGGATCATGCCGGCCCAGAGGAGCACCATGAGTTTTCCCACCGCTTCGATCTTGCGGTAGAGCAGGAGCACGACGAGCAGGCCAACGGCGACGGCCACGGCGGTCATTCCATACGGACTGAGCGGAACGAGGTAACCGGCATACTGGGCGAAGCCGATGTAGCCGGAGGCGACTTCCAGCGGTCCGGAGAGGACGAATTGCCAGATGAAGAGGAAGGGGAGCAGCCGCCGCAAGGGCGTGCCGGCGTAGGCAACTTTGAGATACTCGAGCGTGCCGCCGGACGTTGGAATGGCCGAGGCCAACTCGGCCCAGACCATGCCGTCGCAGACGGCCAGCACCGCGCCGAGGAGCCAGCCCAGCATCGCCTGGGGGCCGCCCATGGATGCCACGATGAGTGGGATGGTCAAGAATGGCCCCACGCCCACCATGTTCGACATGTTCATGGCCGTGGCCTGTAGCAGGCCGAAGCGGCGATGGAGATAGTGGGACGAAAGGGTGGAAGGCATCGATTAAGAAGCGATTAAGAGGCTGAAAACGTTGTGCCCTCTCCGCGGGGAGGCCGGAAGAGGGTGTGTGTGGGCCCGGAGCGGTCCCCACCGCCCTCACCCCCGACCCTCTCCCGAAAAGCGGGCGAGGGGAGACAGAGGGCCCTACCAGTCATTTCCTTGCAGGTGGATGTCGCCGGGCGGAAAATCCGTACGCAGGAGCGGATAAAACATGGTCACGTTTTTCTCGGGCAGCGACTGCGGCCGGCCATTTTCGTCAATGCGAACGACGCGCCGCCCGTTGAGCAGGCGCCATCCCACCCAAGCATAGAGGGGGGCCAAGTTGGCGGTGCAGAATAGAATGCCGAGGTCGAGTTGCCGCCGCCGGGCCTCTTCCATGGCGGCCGACATGATTTGCTGGAACAGCCTCGACGCTCGGTGCTCCGGAACCACCAGCACGTTTTGAACCCCGGCCGCGCGGACGCGCTCTTGGCCCACGAGAATGTCCCGCTCCACAATGCCGGCGTGGGCGATGACGAGGTCCTCATGAGGCACGAGGACCGTCCACGTGGGGAAAGTGCCGTGCCAGGCCCGGGTCTTGGAAAAGACCTCGTAGTCGGCCGGGAAGCAGCGGCAGAGGGCCGTGCGGATGGCGGCATCCTCGGCCGCCGTCAGCGACTGCTCGGAGACAATGCGCGGTATGGCCTGCATGCTGTTACTCATGGGAACATGTTGGGGTGGCAGTTGTACTGCCACCCTCGTTTTTGTCGCAGTTCCCGGGGGCGGCAGTACAACTGCTACCCCAACAACGGTAATGTACTCCTCTCGCTCCGCGAGAGGAACGTTGTGCTCGAATTGGCCTCACGCAGAGCGTGAGGAGTACGTCTTGTTAGAGCCTCTAACTTACGAATTGCGGCAGGTACTCGGCCTGGGCCTTGAGCAAGTCGTCGGCCATCCGTTCCGCGTCGGCCAGCGAGTTCATGGCGCCGTCCAACAAGAGGGCTTGCACGAACTTCGCGCGGCTCCCCTGCAAGGCGGCCTCGACGATCGTTTCCACCCACTGATACCGCGTGGCCAGGGTGCCGGCCAGCGCCGGATCGAAGGCCGGCAGCATGACGGGCCGCAGGCCGCCGGCATCGGCCACCGCGGGACTTTCCACAATCGCCTCCGGCGGCAAGCCGGGAACCTGGCCCCGGTTGGGGAGATTCGTCGAATACACCCGGCCCACGTCGCGGCGGATGCTGTCGATGATCTCCACCACTTGCTCGTGCTCGCCGCTGATGCGATCGAAATAGTCGGCCGGCAAGGGGCCGGGGGCCATCGCGTGCTCCTCCATCTCGGCATAGACCTGGTCGCCCAATTTCACGACGGCCTCGAACGGAAAGGCGTCCACGCCCAGCGTCCGCCCATAATAACTGTGCTGGCCGCGGAACCACTGGGGAAAGAACTCGGTGACGTGCCGATCCATGGCGGCGGGAAAGGCCCCGAAACGCTGAAGCAATTGCCAGGCCAGCGGGAAATCGACCGTGAGCCCCGATTCGTCCCAGGGCGACGCCGACGCGCGCGGGTCGCCTTTCTTCATGGTCACGCCGCTGGCCAGCCGTTGGGCGGCGAGCTGGACGAGCCGCGGCATGGCGTCCTGGCCATGCACTCGCACTTCCGTGAACCAGGTGAGATGGTTGATGCCGGCGGCCGTGTATTTCACTGTCTCGACCGGCGCCTCCAGGGCGCGGGCCAAGTAGGCATGGACCTGGCCCACGCCGTGGCAAAGGCCGATCATGTTGGCCCCGGTTGCTTTGCGGACCGCGCGGCAGACGGCCGCCATGGGGTTGCCGTAGTTGAAAAAGAGCGCGCGGGGGGCCAGGTCGAGCACGCTTTCGGCAATTTTCACCATCGGCGGGATCATGCGGAGCGCCCGCGAGCTTCCGCCCGGCATGACGGTGTCGCCCACCGGCTGATAGATGCCGTGTTTGCGGGGCACGAACACGTCCTGCTCCCAGGCCCGGCGACCGCCGACGCCGATGGTGGCGATCACGATCGTGGCGTCGGCCAGCACGTCGCGGAGGTCCGTGGAGCTGGAAAGCGTGAGCGGCGCGCGCTTGGCCTCGACCATTTTTCGCGCCAGACCAGCAGCGAACGCCAGCGCGTTGGAATCGATGTCGACCAGGGCCACTTCGGCGTCCCAGTGGCGATCCATCAAGTCGCGCAGCAGTCCGCGAGTGAACATCGCGCTGCCCGCACCGACCAGAACGATCTTCTCCCGCATGTTTTCACCTCATCGCTTGTGACGGAGGACTTGAGTAATGGCCAGGCGGCTTCTATTATAAGGCCATAAAGTCCCCGGGATTGCAATCCCGGGGCGTTTTCACCGTTGTTCGGGGCACGGTTGGGCAAGCCGGCCGTGGCACCCGGCGAACCACCGGCACCGCCGAGGGCGGCCGTGCTACACTACTCGTCCCCAGCATGAGCATTTATGAATACAACCCGCGATCGATCGAAGGTGGGGACGCTGCTCTGCCTATCTTCCGCGATCGGCTACACGGCCTATAACGTCTGCCTTCGCTATGCCTCGTCGCGGCTTGATCCGTCCTGGATCAATTGCGTGCAGTCCTCGGTGACGGTGGGCGTTTTCGGCGTCTATCTGGCCTGGCAGGCCGCCCGCGGCCGGCGCGTCTTGCCGCCCCGCAACGAGCTGCTGGCCCTGCTGATTATCAGCTTGATTACGCAGTTCGGCAATATTCTCTTCGTGTGGGCCATGAGCGTCGTGGGGGTCGCGGTGACTTCAACGCTGCAAACGGGCGTCATGCTGGGTGCCAGCGCCATCCTCGGCCTGATGGTGCTCGGCGAACGGGTTTCCGGGCGACAAGTGGCGGCCATCGTGCTGATCACGGTTTCGATGGTCTTTTTCAGCATCGGAGCACAAACCACGGGCGAACCCACGGTCGGCCGTTGGCTGTCGCTAACGGTCGTTCTGGCAATCGCCGCCGCCGGCTTGGCGGGCGTCGCCTTCGCCCTGCTCACCGTGGGCGTCCGCAAGACGGTCACGAGCAATGCCTCGCCCGAAGCCGTGGTGTTCCTCATCAGCACCATGGGGGTGGTGGCGATGGGCCCCTGGTGCATATTTCGGATTGGGTTGCCAACGCTCTGCCAAACGCCGGCCGCGGATCTCGGCGTGATGCTTGCCGCCGGCGCCGTGAATCTGGTGGCCTTTCTGTTGGTCACCAAGAGCCTGCAGATGATTTCGGTGGTTCGCTTCAACGTGCTCAACAACGGCTTGACGACCGCCATGACCGCGGCCATTGGGGTAGTGGGGTTCAGGGAACCGTGGAATGGCCTGCTGTTGTTGGGCATGGTGATGGCCATGGCTGGCATTCTCATGATCAGCGTCGAGGCCCCGGCCGGCTAGGCCGGCGTTGCCGCCGTGGGACATGTTGGTGTGGCAGTTGTACTGCCACCCCTGTCGTCGCCACCCCAACAATCGACCGCAAACATGGGCCGCAAGCGGCCCCGCTACACCACACACACAACCCGTGCCGTACGCTCCGCCCCCCGTTGCAGCCGGCGACAAATTGGCGACAATAGCGGACGTGCCTGCCACAACTACTCGAGAAGGAGCCTGACATGTCGCGACCGGTTACCATGTTCACCGGCCAATGGGCCGACCTGCCCTTGGCCGAGTTGGCCCGCAAATGCCGCGGTTTCGGCTACGATGGACTGGAGTTGGCCTGCTGGGGCGATCACTTCGAAGTCGATAAAGCGCTCGACCAGGACGACTATTGCGCCAAGCAACGGGCGGTCCTGGAGAAGAACAACCTGCAGGTGTACGCCATCAGCGGCCACCTGGTCGGCCAGGCCGTGCTGGACAACATCGACGTGCGGCACAAGGCCATCCTGCCCCCCTATATTTGGGGCAACGGAAACCCGGCCGAAGTGAACGCCCGGGCCGCCGAGGAGCTGAAAAACACCGTGCGCGCCGCCAAGAAATTGGGCGTGAGCATCGTCAACGGATTTACGGGGTCGAGCATCTGGCCCCTCCTGTATTCCTTCCCCCCCGTCTCGGCCGAGATGATTGACGATGGCTTCGATCTGTTGGCCGAGCGGTTCAATCCCATCCTCGACGTTTGCGGTGAGTGCGGCGTGAAGTTCGCCCTGGAGGTTCATCCCACCGAGATAGCGTTCGACCTGTACTCGGCCGAGCGGGCGCTGGAGGTCTTGAAATATCGGGACGAGTTTGGCTTCAATTTTGATCCCAGCCACTTGATCTGGCAAGGCGTCAATCCGGTGGAGTTCATTCGGGCCTTCCCCGACCGCATCTATCATGTCCACATGAAGGACGCGATCGTCAATCTCGATGGCCGCAGCGGCATCCTGGGCAGCCACCTCAGTTTCGGCGATCCGCACCGCGGCTGGGAGTTCCGCTCGCTGGGCCGCGGGGGGGTGAACTTCGAGGAGATCATCCGGGCGCTGAACGTCGCGGGCTACACAGGACCGCTCTCCGTCGAATGGGAAGACGGCGGCATGGACCGCGACCACGGCGCCCGCGAGGCAGCCGAGTTTGTGAAGAAGCTCGATTTCCCGCCGAGCCAAGTGGCGTTCGACGCCGCCTTTGACAAGGAGGAGCAGCCGGGGGGATAGTGCCAGCATTGCCAGCACGATTGGTGCTTCGCTGCCGCCATGGTGGGTTGCTACCGGCCCGGTGGAAGGCCAAATCGGCACTCGCTGGCAAGCTGGCCGCGGAACTCAGGTTTCGCAATTGACAATGCCCTGTCCGATGCTGTAGAGTCTCACTAGTCGAATTATTTTGGCGCTCTCTCGTTGCCGATTATCCTCGATCGCTTATTCTCCATTCCTAAGAGGATTCCCACGACATGTTACGGACACGCCGCTCCGTTCCGCCGTCTTATTCCTATACGCTCCAACTCGATCCGCCCCTGGAAGCCGGCACGGCAGCATGTTCCACCGGCTCTCTGGATTTTCCCCATGCTCGGTTTGCACCCCTGCACTACACTCCCGGATATGCGTACCCGCTGATCGTGTGGCTGCACGGCCGTGGCAGCGACGAGCGGCAATTGCAGCGGGTCATGCCCCTGGTGAGCATGCAGAACTATGTGGCCGTGGCGCCGCGGGGAATCCAGGTGACCGAGGCGGATGACGCCGCGCAGGAAGGGTACCAATGGCTGCAATCGGACGATCACATCCATCAGGCCGAGCAACGGGTGTTTGACAGCGTGGAAGTGGCCGCCGGCAAATATCACATCGACCGGCGGCGGATCTTCTTGTGCGGCTTTGACGTGGGCGGGACCATGGCCTTGCGCGTGGCCATGAACCGTCCCAACCGATTTGCCGGGGTCATTTCCCTCTGCGGGGCATTTCCTGCGGGCGGCACGCCTTTCGGCAATCTGATTGCGGCCCGCCGTTTAGGCGTCTTTCTGGCCTCCGGCCGCGCCAGCAACGACTATCCGGCCGCTCAGGTGTGCGAGGACTTGCGGCTTTTGCACACCGCCGGGCTGTCGGTCACCTTGCGGCAATACCCCTGTGGCCAGGAGTTGATGCCGCAAATGCTGACGGACGTCAACCGCTGGGTCATGGAGCAGATCAACCCTCGCCCTGTCGCTAACGCGGAAACCGACGCCGAGTGGTCGCGCGAAGCCGAATAAAAAGCGAAAACCGGAAGACCCGTCTGCTTTTGGCTTCTGCTCTCGACGTTTCATCGGCGCCCCGGTTCGCCATTTTCTTCCGGTCTGCCTTCTCTTTTCCCCCGTTTCCCCTTTTTCCCTGCTTACACTAAACCCTGCTCCGCTGAGCAGGTCCATTTCCGGTTCTGCATTGTCTCATAGCGGGCCAAACGGGCATTGACAGCAGCGGCTCGTTTCGAGTACAAACCGCCCGCTTTTCTCCCGTTTTCGTAGTCCCGTCCGTGCGGACGCCGCTCGGCTTTGGCTGGGCGTCTGCGCGGCACGCTGCGAGGAGGCCAGTCCGATGCCGCTCGACTCAACTCGTCACTTTTTGGAAACCTTCTCCCTCCGCGAGCTGGTCGCTGAAGTCTGCCAGCCGCTCGAGTCCCGTCTCTCGGCGCAGGCCATTCAGACGGTGATCGACATTCCCGAGAAACAGACGGTCACTGCCGAGCGGGAATTGTTCCACCGCGCGGTACGGAACCTGGTGCTCAACGCCGTCGAAGCCATGCCCGACGGCGGTTTGCTGACGGCGACTTCCGCGGCCGGCGTGCAAACCATCGAGTTGGAAATTGCCGATTCCGGCCCGGCCCTGTCGGACGAGGAGCGGCAGCAAGTTTTTGCCCTGCTCCCCTCGGTCCAGCGCGGCGGGACCGGCTGGGGTTTGGCCGTCGTACACCGGATTGCGGAGTTGCACGGCGGTAACGTTTTGGTGGCGAACTGTCCGGACGGCGGGGTGGCGTTTACCCTGCGACTTCCCCGCGCGGCCGCCGTTGAGGCTGCTGCACGATGACGCGCTCTCCGGCTAATCCGTGCAAGATGGGCGACCTGGCAACGGTTACGGGGGGATAGGACTCGAAGGAATGGATTTTCTCAATCGGGCATACGCACAGCTCTACGACCGCTACCGGTCGATGACGCCTGGCTCGCGGCTGACGGCCGGCCTGCTGGCGATCGTCGTCTTGCTGAGCCTGGGCTACTTGTTCACGCACCAGACGGCCAGCCCGGAAGTGGACCTGATGCACGGCGTGCCGCTGACGGCGGCGGAATTGCGGACCATGGAGGCAGCATTAGGCAAAGCCAAACTCCAGTATGAGATCCGCGGTTCATCGATCCTGGTGCCACGCGGCCAGGAGGCGTCCTGCATGGCGGCCTTGTCCGACGGCAATGCCCTGCCCAAGCAATGCGGCGAAGCTCTGAGCATCGCATTGAACTCTGGGGGCTTGTGGGAAGACCATCGGCTGACGGAACAGAAAACCAAATTCGCCCTGCTAGACGTGTTGGCCAAGGCGATCGGCGAGATGCCCGGCATCGAGCATGCCTCGGTGCTCTACGATGTCGACAACAAGCCGGGCTTCAACAAGGAGAAGGTGGCCAGGGCGATTGCCATCGTCAAGTCGGTGGGCGCCAACCCACTCAGCGAAGCCCAGGTTGCCGCCATTCGCCAGGCCGTCGGCGGCGGTGCCGTCGCCGGTTTAAAACCGGAAAACGTCACCGTGTTCGATCAGAGCGTGGGCCGCACCTGGTGCCCCAACGCCGAAGACGGAAGCAGCGGCGGCGAGCAGAACCTGTACCTGGCCGTGCAACGCGCGTACGAGCAAGTTCTGCGGACCAAAATCCTCAACGCCCTGTGCTATATTCCCAACGCCACGGTGGAGGTGAGCGTGGTGCTCGACCGCGAACGAAGCACCCGCATCAGGCAAGACCGCCGCTCCTCCGGCGACGAACGAAGCGCCGGCGGTGGGCCCGTCCGAGGGCACGGCAAGGCCGCTCCTCCCGAGCGCCCGGCCGCCGTGGCGCAGCAGCAGCCCAATACGGCGGCCGCCTTGACCGCCCTACTGGGCGGCGGCCGCAGCGATGAGGAACCCCGGGACGCGGAGGCGGCCGACCTTGGCTCGCACGAGCATGTCGAGAAGGAAAGCGTCGGCCTGACACCCCTGCAGGCCCGCGTTTCGGTGGGCGTGCCCGCCAACTACTTCGAGAACGTCTGCAAGAAGATCTGGCAGGAACGCAATCCCACCGAACCCGGCCAGCCGGCCCCGAAACCCAACGCGGCGGCGCTGGAGCGGATCCGCAACGAGTGTTCGCTGATGATTCGGAACCACGTCGCCACGCTGCTCCCCTTACCCGAAAGCACGGCGAAGGCGGCCGAGTCGGTCACGGTAAGCACGTTCCAACCCATTCCCGTTCAAGAACCGCCGCCGCCGGATTTCAACGAGACCTTGTTGACCTGGCTGCGGCAGTCCTGGGCCACGCTGGGCATGATCGCCTTGGGGCTGGCAAGCCTGCTGCTGTTGCGGTCGATGATGCGCGGTTCGCCTCCCACGGCCAACGTGCAGACCATGGCGGTGAGCGCCGAGCCGCTCGATCAACTCGATGCCGACGTCGCCGACAAGATTGACGAAAACCTGGAATCGAAAATCCCTCGCCCGCACGCGCGGCGTTTCGACGGCGCGGGCTCACCGCTCCGCGAGGAGTTGGCCGAATTGGTGGCCACCGACCCGGATGCCGCCGCCAGCGTGCTGCGTAACTGGATTGGACCGGTAGAGTGAATATGATCGTTCCCGCCCACAACCCGCGCGATACCGGAATCCGCAAAGCGGCCATCCTGGTGGCCAGCCTCGATCGGGCCGCGGCCGAGCGGCTACTCGAGCAATTGGGGCCCGAGTGTGCCGCCTTGGTCCGCCAAGCGGTCGCCTCCGTCGAGCGGATCGATGCGTACGAACGCCGGCGGGTGATCGACGAGTTCCGCCGCATCGAGGCCCTCGTGCCCGACAAGTGCCCGGCGGGCATCGACCTGGATGGGCCGGAATCGCGGCAGTTGGCGCGGCCCGCGGCAGCCGGTTCCACCGACGCCGATCCGCCCTTCAGCTTTCTTCGCGACGCGGCCGAGGAGCAGCTTTCCTCGCTGCTTGGCGGCGAGCGGCCGCAGACCATCGCGGTGGTGCTCTCGCAGTTGCCGCCCGAGCGGGCCGGGACCGTTTTGGGGCGCTTGCCCCCGCTCCGTCAGGTCGAGGTCGTCCGCCGCCTCGCCGAATTGGACGGCAGCGATCCGGAAACGCTGCGGGAAATCGAACAGACGCTCCTGGCCCGCCTGTCGCGGCAGTTCGCCATCGAGCGCAAGCGCGCCGCCGGGCCGGAAACCATCGCCAAAATCCTTGCCGCTTGCGACACTCGCCTGTCGGCGAAGATTTTGACGAACCTGGCGCAGCACGACCGGCCGTTGGCCGAGCGACTGGTTGCCCGGCCGCTCTGCTCCGAGAATTATCCGCCGAGGACCACACGGGCCGCCTGATTGCCGGCGTCCGCTTTTCATGGCCACCATCATCCGAGCCGCCGATCCGTCGCACGATCCACACGCCGTCGCCTTCAATTTCGACGACCTGACGGCGCGGGCGGCCGAGCACGTAAGCCAGGCGAACGCGGCGGCGGCAAAAATCGTGGCCGAGGCCCAAGAGCAGGCCGACGCGATTCGCCAACAGGCGGCCGAGGAAGGGCGCCAGGCGGCCAACCGCGCGGCGCGGCAAACAGTGGCCGAACAGTTGGCTCCCGTTCTCTCGGCTTTGCGTCAGGCCGCCATGGATCTCCAAGCGGCCAAGCAGACGTGGCTCGCCCACTGGGAATCGAGCGCCGTGCGGCTGGCCTCGGCCATCGCCGCCCGAATCGTTCGCGGCGAGTTGCACCGGCAGCCGGAGATTACCCTGGCCTGGGTCCGCGAAGCGCTCGAATTGGCGGCCGGCAGCCCGAACGTGCGCGTGCTCCTGAATCCCCAGGATCACAAGAAGCTCGGCACTCAGGTGCGAGCACTGACCGAGGCCATGTCCGGGCTGGGCGACGCCCAGGTCACGGCTGACGCAACGATCGAGCGCGGCGGCTGCCGCGTGGAGACCCGCTTCGGCACGATCGATCAGCAATGCGAGTCGCAACTGAAACGAATTGAAGAGGAACTGACGGGATGACCCGCACTAGGTATCGCATTGCGGGTTGGAGACATGGTCCCCTCTCCCTTTGGGAGAGGGGTTAGGGGTGAGGGCGGTTGACGCATGGAAGCAAGCCCCTCCCGCCCTCACCCCCAGCCCCTCTCCCGCTTGCGGGCGAGGGGAGAGAGTTACGGTGTTTAGCGCATGCCCGACCTCGTCGAACAACTCGACCGCATCATGCCCACGGCGCTGCTGGGAACGGTAGCGCGGACGGTGGGCACGACGATTTCCGCGGCCGGATTTCCCGCGCCCGTGGGAGCCGTGGCCGAAATCGAGCGGCAGTCGGGCCCCCTGCTGCGGGCCGAAGTGATCGGCTTCCGCGATGATCTTACGGTGCTCTATCCGTTGAGCGACCTGAGCGGCGTACGCCGCGGAAATCGCGTGCGGCTGGTGCGCACGTCGCGCTGGCTGCGGGTGGGAGCGGCACTGCTGGGCCGGGTGATCGACGCCCAGGGCAACCCCATCGACGGCAAGCCGCTCCCGGTGCTCGACGACCGCACCTCGCTCGACCGAACTCCGCCCGAGCCGTGCCGCCGCCCCCGCATCGATCAACCCTTGGCCACCGGCGTGCGGGCGATCGACGGCCTGCTGACCTGCGGCAAGGGGCAGCGGATGGGCATCTTTTCCGGCGCCGGCGTGGGTAAGAGCATGCTGCTGGGGATGATGGCCCGCTACACGGCCGCCGACGTCATCGTCATCGCCCTGATCGGCGAGCGGGGCCGCGAGGTCAACCAGTTTATCGAGCGTGACCTTGGGCCGGCCGGACTGGCGAAAAGCGTGGTCGTGGTGGCCACCAGCAACCAGCCGGCGCTGGTCCGCACGCAAGCCGCCGCGACCGCCACCGCCGTGGCCGAGTATTTCCGCGACCAGGGCAAGGATGTGCTGCTGTTGATGGACTCGCTCACTCGATTCGCGCTGGCGCAACGCGAGATCGGCCTCGCGGCCGGCGAGCCGCCGACCACCCGCGGCTTTACCCCCTCGGTATTCGCCATGTTGCCCAAGCTGGTCGAGCGGGCGGGCCGCAGCCCCCAGGGCAGCATCACCGCCTTCTATTCGGTGCTGGTCGAGGGCGACGACCCGAACGAGCCCATCAGCGACACCGTTCGCAGCCTATTGGACGGGCATACGTGGCTGTCGCGCAAGCTCAGCTCGCGCGGTCACTTTCCGGCGATCGACCTTCTGGAGAGCATCAGCCGCCTGACGCCCGACGTGACCGACGACGAGCAACAGCAGGCGGTCTATGCCGTCCGCGAGTTGCTGGCCGCCTATCGCGACCACCAGGACCTGATTTCCTTGGGCGCGTATCGCCGCGGCAGCAACCGCGTCGTCGATGCGGCCATCGACATGCGGGAAGCGATCGACAACTACCTGCGGCAGTCCGTGGAGCAGGCTTCCACGCTGGCCGACGCCCGAGAGCAATTGTTCGAACTTTATCGCCAGTATCGGCAACGGCCGGCAGCCGAGAATTAACCGAGGCGGGGCAATTCCCGCCGCCCACGATCATGGCCAAATTCCACTTTCGATTGGCGACGCTGCTGCGGCTCCGCGAGACGGTTCGCGACGAGCGCCGCCTGGAACTGGCCGAGGCAGAGCGGGCCGACGCCAAACTGCAAACACGACTGGCCGAGCTGGGCGGGCGGCAGCGGCAATTGCAAAGCGAGTGCCGTGCGGCCGCCGGTCCCGGCGAAGTCGATGTGCCGCAGCTCGTCGAGGCCCATCAGTATGCCGCGGCGTTGCGGGAGCGAGAGACGAAACTCGAGCAGGAGCGCCAGGCGCTGGCGGTTGAGATTGGCGGCCGCCGGCAAGCCGTGGTCGAGGCCGATCGCGACGTGCAAACGCTGGAGAAGCTCCGCGAAAGCCAGTGGCAAGCCCACCGGCGGGAAGAAGAACGACAAGAGGCCAAGCAGCTCGACGAAGTGGCATCGCAGACGGCCGACAATCTGTTGCCGGTCGCTGACGCGCTGCCGAGACTCGGCTAATTCAAGCCATTTAGTAGGGTGGAGTGTGCCGCATGGATGCGATACAGGATATGCCCAGCATAAGACCGATTCACTGGGAAGAATTGGACGCTCTGCCGGCCGCCGTGCCAACCGGCAGTGCCCAGTCGCTGCCCCAGGAAACGCTCAGCCTGCGGATTGAGCTTGGCCGCACGCATATCGAGCGGAGCGAAACGCAATCGCTACGAACGGGATCGGTCATTCCGCTCGATGATTTGGCCGGCGAGCCGGTGGACTTGTACGCCGGCGGCCGATTGATCGGTCGGGGCGAAGTGCTCGAACTGGGCGGCACGCTGGCCGTGCGCGTCGTCCAACTGGCAGCCGGAAGGCCCACATGAAGTTACCGGTGCGAACGATCGGTCTGATGCTGCTGGCGGCCTGTCCGAACGGATTGTCGGCCCAGACGCCCGGCTATTCGGGGCCCGCACCGTCGGCCCACGACGTAATGGCGGCGGCCTATCCGCAACCGGCCGTCTCGGCGGAAAAAGCGAGCGTCGCCACCGAGCCCCGGCAAACGCCGGCGGCTGAAACATCTTCGGCACCAAACGCTTTCTTGCCGCTCCGGCCGCCTGCGCCCGCTGGCCATGCCCTAGCCGACAAGTCGCTCAGCGGAGTACGCTCGCTGATTACGGTCGGCGGCAGCCTGACGGCCGTCTTGGGACTCTTTTTCCTCGTGGCGTGGATGCTTCGCCGGGCGTCGCCGGGTCGGGCAGGAAACTTGCCGCCGGAAGTGTTCGAAACGCTCGGCCGCGCAGCGTTGGCAGCGCATCAACAGGTCCATCTGCTCCGCTGCGGCAATAAGCTGCTGCTGGTGTCCGTCACGGCCGGTGCGGCGGAGACGCTTACCGAGATCAGCGATCCGGCCGAGGTCGAGCGGCTGGTCGGGCTGTGCCGGCAGACGCGATCCGGCGGCTCGCCGGCCACGTTTCGCCAGGCATTGCGGCAAGCGGAGCACCGCCATGGCTAAGCAATGCTGCCGCGTTTTGTTGCTGCTAACTTGCCTGAACATGGGCGGCCCAGTTGCGGCCGACGAGGCGCCTGCGCCGCCGGCCAATCGGCCCCTGTCGATGGGGCTTCCCGACGGGCTCGCGGCCGGGCCCAAGGCGTGGACCAGCCCCGACGGGCTCGGCTCCACCTTGCAGGTCATGCTGCTGTTGGCCGTGTTGAGCCTAGCGCCCGCCGCCTTGCTGATGACGACCTGCTTCGTCCGCATCGTCGTGGTGCTCAGTTTGTTACGCCAGGCCATCGGCACGCAAAACTTGCCGCCCACACAAGTCATCACCACGCTATCGCTGTTTCTCACGCTGCTGATTATGTCGCCCGTATGGAAACAGGTGTACGACGGCGCCGTGGTGCCGTACACGCAGCATCGGATCAGTGCCGAACGGGCGTGGGAAACGGGCGTGGCGCCGGTCCGCCGTTTCATGAGCATGCAGATCGAGAACACCCACAATACCGAAGACGTGTGGCTGTTCATGAGCTACCTGCCGCATCATTCCAAGCCGGCCAGTTACGAGGACGTCCCCTTGCAGGCCCTCTTGCCGGCCTTCATGCTCAGCGAGCTGAAAACCGCCTTCCTGATCGGTTTCAAGATTTACCTGCCGTTCCTGATCCTCGACATGGTCGTCGCCAGCGTGATGGTGTCGATGGGCATGCTGATGTTGCCGCCGGTGCTGATCTCGCTCCCCTTCAAGCTGCTGCTGTTCGTGCTCGTCGACGGCTGGCGGCTGGTGGTGGGCATGTTGTTGCAAAGTTTTGTCCCGTTTACGTGATAGAAAGGGACCAGGAACCATGGACCCTCAAGACGCCATTGATCTCGGCCGCGAAGCACTGTGGACCGTGCTCTTGATCGGCTCGCCCGTGCTGCTGGCCGGCATGATCGTCGGGCTGGTGATCAGCTTGTTCCAGACGCTCACCCAAATCCAGGAACAAAGCGTGGTCTTCGTTCCGAAACTGATCGTCATGCTGCTGGTATTGAGCGTTATGCTCCCCTGGCTCATTAGCCGGATGCTGCAATACACCACGGACCTGATCAGCGGCATTCCCGGCACGCTTTGAAACATGATGTATGCGGAATGAGGAACGCTTGGACGTAACCCACTTCATTCTGTTCACCTTGGTGCTGGCCCGAGTCGGCGGGCTGACGATGACCGCGCCGATCTTCGGCACTCAGGACGTTCCGCTGCAGGTGCGCGGCTTGCTGGCCGCGGCGCTCACGTTGCTCATTGTCCCTTCCCAATGGGGCGCGGCAGTCGAGTATCCCGGCAACGTCGTCCACTATCTCGTCCTGCTGGGCGGCGAAGCCATGATCGGCGCCTGCCTGGGCCTGGGCGTCGTGATCCTCATTCACGGCATGACGCTGGCCGGAGAACTGATCGAGCAGACCGCCGGACTGAAGCTGGCCGAGGTGTTCGACCCGGCACTGGACCAGCAAGTGCCGCTTTTCTCCCGGCTCTTGTTCCTGGTGACGGTGGCCGTGTTTGTTTGCCTGGGCGGGCATCGGATGGTGATGGCCGGCCTGCTGGACACGTTCCAGACCATTCCGCCCGGCGGCGCGGGATTTTCCGTCTCGGTGGCCAAGGCATTTGTAACGCTGGTGAGTCTGAGCTTTCAGCTTGGCATCCGCGCCGCCGCTCCCGCCGTGACGGCGCTGCTGCTGGCCAGCTTGACCTTGGGGCTGGTCGGGCGAACCCTGCCGCAACTGAACATTTTGAGCCTGGGCTTTGGGCTCAACGCCATGTTGGCCTTCGCCGCCCTGGGCCTGACGCTTGGCGCGGCGGCTTGGGCGTTTCAGGATCAGATTCAACCGGCGCTGGAGGTGATTTTCGATGCCTTGAAGACGCCCTTGCGGACTCAGTGGCAAGGGTGACAGAGTGCAGTCTGTAGGGAATGCCCTCCGTGGCGTTCCATGGCAAGATCTGTAGGGAACGCCCTCAGTGGCGTTCCGTGAACCAGTAGGAACCGCCATCGCGCACCGCGGAACGCCACGGAGGGCGTTCCCTACAGAGTAATCCTCAAGAACGGCCCCGTCCATGCCCGAATACGCTGGTGACAAATCGCTGGATCCGACGCCGCACCGCCGGCAGCAGGCCCGCCGCGAGGGGCACGTCGCCAAGAGCCAGGACCTCGGCTCGGCCGTTTTGCTCCTGGCCGGGTTGGGCGCCCTGCTGATGCTGGGCAGCGGGCTGGTCGCATTCTTGGCCGATTACTGCCGCACGCAGCTCGGCGGCGAGCCCTGGTTGACGGCCGACGCGGCCTTTGCCGTAAGTCACTGGAACGCCACGCTCTGGTCGCTGGGCCGGCGACTGCTGCCGCTATTGGGGTTGCTCTGCCTGGCCGGCGCCGCCATCAACGTGCTGCAGACCGGCTTCCTCTTCCTACCCGAGCGGCTGGCGTTCGATTTTACGCGGCTCGATCCCGGGCAAGGCTTGCGACGCGCGTTTTCCGCGGCCAGCGTCGTCCGCCTGAGTTTCGGATTGGTCAAGCTGGCGATTGCCGTAGCCGTGGCTGGCGTCGTCTTGTATGGCCAGCGGGCGGCCATTTTGGGCCTGGCCGGATTGGCGCCGCCGGCGCTGGCCCTGCAAATGACGCATATTCTGCTTTGGACGGCGCTGAAGGTCGGCGGGGCACTGTTCGTCTTGGCATTGCTGGATTACGGCTATCAGTGGTGGCGGAACGAGCAAGACTTGAAGATGACCCCGCAAGAGCTGCGCGAGGAGATGCGGAACCTGGAAGGCAATCCGCAAGTCATCGCCCGGCGAAAACAGGTGGGGCGCGACCTGGTGTTGCAGCGGATTGCGGCGCTCGTTTCGCAGTCCAACGTCGTGTTGACCAACCCGAGCCAACTGGCGATCGCGCTGCGCTATGACCCCGAGACGATGGCGGCGCCCGTCGTGGTGGCCAAGGGGGCCGGCGTATGGGCCGAGCACATTCGCCGGGCAGCCGCCGAAGCGGGCGTGCCCGCGCTGGAACGAAAACGGCTCGCCCGGGCCCTCTATCGCCAGGTCGATCCGCAGCGGCCCATTCCGGCCGATCAATTCGCCGCCGTGGCCGAAGCGCTCACGCAAACCTGGCAGCTCCAGTAGTAGACACACGATCTCAGCCCCCCTCGTCAGCGTCAACGTGCCGCGCCGTCCGCCGGCATCCCGATGCCGCATCGGCGCACGTAAACAGCCCAATTTCTAACGGCTTTCCGGGCGCTTTGATCTCAAAGATGGCGATCCGGGACCCGTATGCTCTGAAATTGGCCCGCCGGGATGAGCGATGGGAGGCGGGGCGGAAAGGGAACGTAATTTGGGACGTAGGTGGGTAGTGTCCTAATTTGAAATTGCCGCCGAAAAAAGTTCATCGAACTTCCAGACGTGGTCGGTCACTCCGGCCAGCATGGCAGCCGGTGGCCGACGCTTCCCAGGTTTCCCGCTATAATCGGGGTATCGGGTGCGCCAACAGAAGTTATAGTAGGCAAGGAACATCGCGCACGCCGCCTCAAGGTTTTCCAGCTTCTTCGAGAAGCCGAGCGATAGCCGGGTGAACCGCTTCATTAGGGTGCGGATCGTCAGGTTGTGCCGCTCGACGTGCGAAGTGCATATTGTCCGCTCCTCGGACTCGGGAATGCCGTACACTCCCTTGCGCTCAGTACCGACCATTTCGGGCGGCGCGTAGCGTCCGGGCTGCGTGGCGTTCCGGTAATCCTTGATGATCTGGCCGTACTTGGCATAGGGGCCGAAAGCCAGGTCAACCGCTTCGGGGTAGGCCGCAAAGCCATCGGTGCTTAACTGCGTGATGTAGAGGTATCCCCCAGCCTCGTAGCCGTGCGGATCGCTAGCGTGCGGGCTGGGCATGACCAGCCGGTGGGCCAAGTCAACCATCAGCCGACGGGCGTTGTCGGCCGAGCGTTTCCCGACCACGAAACTAGCCACCAGTTTGGTGTACTTGTCCAAACAGGTCCACAGATACACGTCGCCCAGATCGTAGCACTCCACCCGCTCATGGGGAGTAAGCCGAGCCTGCTTCTTCCCTACGAACGTCCAGATTTCGTCTACCTCGACGTGGCGTAGCGTGAGACCACGAAGCTGGGCGTCCATCAGCCGCTTGCAGCCCTGACCGAAGCGGACGACGAGGCGACAGATTGTGTCTCGGTGAACACCCGTAAGGCGTTCGGTGGAGCGGATCGAATTACCCTCCGCGAGCATGTGGAGCACCCGCTTTTGGCGCTCCGGCTTGAGTACATTGCACATAACGAAGCCTTCCCATTGTTGGGGGCCTTCGCTATAATGCGAGTACCAAACCTGCAATCTGGCGAAAGCCCGGTTGTAGTCGCCCGAGCCGGTTCCAGCCGACCCGGGCGTTTTTGTTAGCGTGTTTTCTCCAATTCGAGCCCCAAGCTGGCCGCTAGCTTCTCGGCCGTTTCCAGGCGTATATCCCGTTCCCCGCTGACGAAGCGGTAAATAATCGGTTGCGAGACACCTGATTCCTTGGCGAGTCTGTAGAGGGGTTTGCCGCTCTGGTGTATTCCCGCTTTCAGCGCATCTTGAAGCCGTCGGCGTTTCATGGTCGTGTCCTTTTGTTTCCGTTATTATACCAGTTGACAAATAATTGTCAATGGGTATAATCATGGAATGGAAAGTAAATCGGATCACCATTGGTTTGAAGACTTTTTCGAGGAGTCTGATTGTGGTTGCGTCTTAATCGGTCAAGCAATGCTGGAAGAGCGACTTGGGGATTTAATTCGGTTACGCATTCTTTCCAGTTCGGAAACAACTAAAGATTTCCTTGACTATCTTTGTGGTCGTCAGGTTGGTACCCCACCGCCCAATCCGTTTATATCATTCAAGTCGTGCATTGATTACGCTCAGGGTCGGAAACTGATTACTAAACCGATGGCTGAGGTTTTGCGGCAAATCAATGCTCTTCGCGTTGTTTTTGCTCACTATAAGCCGCCTAGGCACATGAAACTTACCGCAAAGCAAGTTAATCCCATAACAGATCTGCTACCCGAATCGCTCAAAGAGCGGGTGGCACATTTGTGGCCCTTGGCTGGAGAAAAAAGTCGCAAAATGAATCATTCCCTGCCGAGACAGGTGTTTCTGGTTATGGTATATCTCTTGTATGTGGAAATAGGTCACTTGCTTGTTTAGTCATCGTGCATAATCTCTAGGAGGTCATCGGCAACATCATATCCTTTCACTGCCACGATATATGCCACGATCTTGCTTTCAATCGATAGCTCGCCCCAATAATCGCGTACATCTAACACAAAACGCGGCCACCCACTCCAGTCTTCGTTGGGAAGCCTAGGAAACTCAGTGGAGCTGACAATCTCAAGTAATGTAGCGCGGTCCAACTTGCCACTTCCTTGTGTCGCCTCGCTCAGCAGTTTCTCTTGCAATTCTGTCATGTTCTCATCTTCCCTTTCAGTTGCACCTTAGCACCCCCCCAAAAGTCCAAATTAGGACACTATCCGTAGGTGCGGAGGTTTGAGCGCAACATGTTGACAAGCTACAATGGAGGACTATAAGAGCCGGCCGTGGCTGCGTTCATGGCATTTGCCTGCCGAGTCTCTGAGCGACTTCGGTACACTGGATATCACTCTGGCGGAATCACGACGAACGACCAACGGGTTACCATGATTCATGTTGCGTCGACGCCACGCCTGCGTGACATCCCGCAACTCAGTCTGGCAAGACCGAGCGGAGGATCAGGATGAGAGAATACGAGATTGTCGATACCAATGCGGACAACATCGGCGCATGCAGTTTCTGCGGCTACAAGGCTGGTAAGAACGAGGGACATCGTCGCAAGTGCGATTGGCTCAAGAAGCGCTACGCGGAAGGCCTGAGGTTCAAGGTGCTCCGCTCACGCGAATTCGGTGATATCGGGATGATCGAGTATGTCCCTGGCAGTCATGCGTGGAGACCCGTCGAGGCGGAGGGTTACCTTGTCATCCATTGCTTGATGGTCAACGGCAAACACAAGAGGAAAGGGCTTGCCAGCGTTCTAGGTCTCAAGGGGAAAGGGCTTGGGATGCTCCTGTTGGATAGTTGTCTGAGGGACGCGAGGAAGAGCAAGTGCCGAGGAGTCGCCGTGGTGACCAGTTCCGATTTTTTCATGGCACGACGTGATCTCTTCATCAAAGCCGGTTTTGTCCCGGTGGATAGCTTCCCTCCTTACGAGCTGCTCGTCAAGAAATTCAAGGCAACAGCGCCTGATCCTCGTTTCATCGTCAACAGGGAGCGAGCATTGAAGAGACACACGAAGGGCCTCACGATCCTGGCTGCCGATCAGTGCCCCTATGTCCCAAAGTGGGTGGAGGATATTTCGCAGGCGGCCCGAGCCCTGGGGCTGAAGCCGAAAGTGGTTCGAATCAGGAGCGCCAAGGCATCAAGGGAGCTTCCGACGCCCTATGGCATGTTCAGCATTATCTACGATGGAAGGCTGATTGTGGAGCGTCCGGTCGGCGCAACGAGATTCACGAACATCATGCTCAAGCGGGGGACACAAAGGGGTATGCCGATTGGCCTCCGGTCGGCGCAACGAGATTCACGAACACCATGAGTAAGCTGACCTAAGGACTACATGGAAATCGAGATGTTCGGACAACTTCTGCCAGAACAAGCCAATGCACCCGATTCCGCTACCACCTACGGCTTCGCAGGACCGGTGACCGGCACGTTACCTCCTCTGCTGTCACATCAACTCATACCTAATCTCGGACACGCCATCAAAGGACCCATTGATGGCGCATTCCGGTGCGCCGAGGTGGTCATTCGTGAAGCAGGAGAGGGCGACAGGGCTCGGCGGGTTGGCACACTCCCTGCAGCTATCGGGCGCCGGATCGATCGTTGCGTAGTGCATCCTCGCTCGCGCATAGCAGCTTCAGTTCGTGCGGCGCAAAGGTAATGGGCCGCTCCGCTGCCGCATCGGTTGCGGCCCCGGTAGACGCATCGAGCCATTGACGCTTGCCGGAGTTGGCCAAGCGAATCGTGGCGGTCACCGCTGCCGACTCTTCGTTGAAGAAGATGTAGAAGTGCCGGTCGCCCTTGACCACGTGGCGGTAGCGGATGGCTTCCGACGGCGGCTGCAACGTCACGTCGGGGGGAATCAAGCGATTGATGGCAGCGAGCAATTCTTGCGGGGTTCTTGCTTGCCGCATGCCAATGAGGGACCGAGAATCTGTGGCAGTCCCGGCCGCCCTCACTCCCGGCCCCTCTCCCGCAAGCGGGCGAGGGGAGTTCTGAAGCAACGACTTGGCCGCAGGGCAGTCGCCGAAAACGATCAGCCGTCCCCCGACGGCCAACCGTTCGAGCAAGGGCACGGCCTCTTTGGGCAAATATTCCAGCCCGTCCAGGACCACAGCCCGATAATGCATGCCGGCCAGGTGGACTCCTTCCGCGTCGACTTTCGTGTGTTCCCAGAGGTGGCGGAACTCCAGATAATTGAAGTCGCGTTGATGCTGGAAGCACGCCTTGGCCGCCCTCGTGGGCAGCAATGCAACATCGCCCAAAATCGCCAGGTTGCAAACCTGCCGCGAGTCGGTGTTCACCCAACAGAGCCGGCGGCATGCGTCGGCATAGGGCCGGTACTTCGGCCACCAGGCAGCGTGCGGGCCGACGTCGGGCGGACGCTCGTCCAAACGCGGGCCGCGGACCGAATAATAGAACGCATGCGGATAGAGCAGGTTGTGGCCGCGCACCAGACACCAATTGGCCAGCCACTGCACTTCGTCGAAGGTGAGATTGTGCCCGTAGGCGCCATAAAGCTCGTTGCCGTTGCGGCGGCGGCCGTAGTGGACCATGGCGCTGGCGGCACATTTGGCCGTCGCCGAATCGGGCCCGTCGAGGGCTTTCTTGCCCGGCTCGACCATCCGCCACACCAGGTCCTGGCCGGGGAACTGGAAATAACGTTCCACGCCAATGTCCATCGACTCGCCGGGATGCCCGGCCAACGCCACGCCGTGACTGGCGCACCACTGGCCGAGCGGCCGGTAATAGGTCTCTTCCAGGCGGAGCGAAACCGCCCGCCGATACTCGGCCCGGCAACGGGCTGAATCGGCATGGTCGTGATACCACAAGTCAGCCAGGTGGGGCGTAAAATCGTAGCCCAGGATGCGGTTGACCTCCTTCAGGATGCCCGTGGTCCCTGGCACCGGTCCGGGGACGCGCGGCTCGTCGGTGAAAATCGCCAGGATGGTGCTGCCGAAATACTGGCCGAACTTGGTCGCGTACCGATCGTAGACGAGATGGCGAAAACTGGCCGTGGCCGCCGGATTGAGAATGTCGCCGGCCGGCTGCATCTCCTCTTCCGGATGGCGCCCCTCTTTTAGATAGTGGAGACCGCGAATCACACCGCCGGTCGGCCGATCGACCACCGCCATCCGCTGCCCACCGGGCCGGTCGACGATGGCCACCAGATTCCAGCCGGGTTTTAGCCGCAACTTTTGCCCCGGTTCCAAATCGATCTTCCGCCACGTGCGCTCGGCATGGGCCGGGTTATGGGCTACGACCTGCCCCGACGCCGAACCGGAGGGATACATCCCTTCGTCATAGAGGATGACGTACATCTTCCGCTTTCGCGCTTCCTCGACCGCCAGCTTCATGAAGCGTAGCAGCTTCGGCGACATCCAACCCGTGTCGCGCGGCAGGCCGATACGGGGATGGATGACGAATCCATAGACGCCGTGGGCCTGGAAATCATCCATCTGCCGCAGCAACTCGTCTTCCTTCAGCTCATCGTTCCAGAACCAAAACGGCATGAGCGAGAATTCCCGCGGCGGATCGCGAAACTGGGCCAGCACGTCCTTTGACGCCGCGGCTTGCGTGGCGCCAGTGCCCGCTGGCAGCCCCCCGCCCAGGATCGCTATTCCGCCGGCCAGGATCGCAAAGGCTATGTTTCTTGGCATCGTGGTCCTCTCGGCAGAGTTGTGGATTGGCGCTATTATAGCATGGGCGCCAGAGGAAAGCCGCATCCCTCTGAACGGCAAATGAATGATTGCCGTATTTCAGATTGCCAATGAAGCAGGGCGGCCGCGACAATTGCGTGAGAAAGCTGACGTCGCAATCGCTGCGAACTGTCGGCTCCCGGCTATCTTCAGGCGACGTTGCTGGCCCGGCCATCGACAGCCGCCGGGCCGCTCTTGCCGGCATCCGCCGTATAGCCGTAACGCTCGATGTACTTGCCCCAACGGCGGGTGATCGCGGCGCGGAGCTCGGGCGTGAGTTGGTATCGGTTCGTCTTGTAGTCCTTCTGATTGGCAAAATACTCGGCGAACGCCGGGCGCACCTGCTCGAAATCGCCCAAGGCGAGCTGTTCGTAGACCGACCGCATTTGCCCCACGGGGTCGGCGATCAGGTCTTCATAGCGCACCTGGCAGAATTGATGCGGCCCGAGCAGTGCTTGATCGCGGTCGAACGCGTCGTACATCCGCGTGAACGTTTTCAGGACGTGCTCTTCCAAGCCTTGGTATTTGGGCAACTGCCAGCCTTCGTCCCGATAAAGGCGCTTCCACAGGCTGACCGTGGAAGGAAAGACGACATACGGATCGCGGACAATGTGCACGAACTTCGCGTTGGGAAACATCTCGAGCAAGGCGCGGATGCGGCAGGTATGCGGCGGCGACTTCAAGACGATCCGCTTGGGATTACGAATGGTCACGCACTTGAGAAACCACAGGAGCGCCCCCTTCCAACGATCGAGGGCCGCCGGCGGCACATCGCGCATATCCAAGTAGTCTTGGTCTTGTGGTGGACGATTGGGAAAGGTGATCGTCAGATACGGCGAGCGGACGCCCATGTTGCACAAGGCAAATTCGTCTTCCTGGGGGTGATCCCAGCCGGCCGCCATGTTGTCGGTCGGCCGCCGCGAGGGGAGCAAAAACCGGACGCACGGCTTAATGATCCAACTGGAGATCACAAAGTGATTCGGGGCAAAGCACGCATAGGTGTCGGGATACGTGTGGCGGGGATCGAGCACCAGGAGCTCATGCAACAGGGTCGTGCCGGAGCGCCAGTGCCCGATGACGAACAGGGGGTCCTCGGCGAGCTTCGTGCGGTTGATTTTTCGCCCAAGGAGGGCACTTTGGAGCAGCCAAAGAAAGGTGTTAATGAAACCGAGGCCCACGTTGATGGCCACCATCGCCACGCACAGGAACGAGACGGCAAATCGATTGCGGGCCAGCAAGGCCAAACACGTGGTTATTCCCATGCCGTTCCAGAAGCGGGGGATCCAGAATCGGTCCCGATAGCCGGTCGTTGGCGCAGCGGGCGCCTTGCCGTTCTGACTGGCATCCGGCCCGGCCGGCGCAGCCGTGGGAGGGATCCCGCAACTCTTTTCCATGCGATCCATCTTGCCCAAGCGTTGCATACAATCCATCCTCTCTATGCTATGGCGCTATCGTAGCAAATTCGACCGTTCCATGACAAGAGGTATTCCAGGATGCATCATGTAGGCAACGCTACCGGTCCTTGCACCACCTATGTGGTGGAACGCAAATCGGCCTGGACATTCGCTCCGCTTTTGGATACTTTCCCGCTCCTTATCCACCAGCCAGTTGGAGCGACGAATGGCTTCGGTTTCCGGGCCGCGTTCGGCGGCCATGGGTCCTTGGGCCCGCATCCCCGACCTGATTCTTCCCATCGCCGTGATCGCCAGCATCCTGGTCATCATGGTCCCGGTGCCGGCGCAGTTGATGGACCTTCTACTGGCCGGGAACATCACCATCGCGGTGATTATGTTGCTGACGACGCTCTACGTGCGGACGCCGCTGGAGTTCAACATCTTTCCGTCGCTCTTGCTTACGACCACACTGTTTCGGCTGGTGCTAAATGTGGCTACTACGCGGTTGATCCTTACCCGGGCGGGGAGCGATGGCCTGACCGCGGCCGGGGGCGTGGTGCAGACGTTCGGCCAGTTTGTCACGGGCGGCGCCACGGGCAGCGACAACATTGTCGTCGGACTGATCATCTTTTCCATCATTGTGTTGATCCAGTTCGTGGTCATCACCAAGGGGGCCACGCGGATCAGCGAGGTGGCCGCCCGTTTCACGCTCGATGGGATGCCGGGCCGGCAAATGGCCATCGACGCCGACCTCAATGCCGGCATCATCGACGAGCATGAGGCGCAACGCCGCCGCCAAGAGATCATCGGGCAGGCTGACTTCTTTGGCGCCATGGACGGTGCCAGCAAGTTCGTCCGCGGCGACGCCGTCGCCGGCATTGCCATTATTTTGATCAACATCGTCGGCGGGCTGTTCATTGGCATCGTCAAGATGGGGATGGGCCTCGGTCAGGCCGGCGCGCTGTTCACGACGCTGACGATCGGCGACGGCCTGGTGACGCAGATTCCCGCCTTTCTCATCGCACTGGCGGCCGGCCTGCTGGTGACGCGGAGCAGCCAGGAGAGCAATTTGCCGCGGGAGTTCCTGCGGCAATTCTTTTCGCGGCCGCAGGTGCTGGCCGTGGCGAGCGGTTTTCTCGCGGTGCTCGTTTTCACCAATCTGCCGCGAATTCCGCTATTTTTGATCGGCATGAGCTGCGTCGGCATGGCCGTGACCATGAGCCGCCGCGAGCGTAAGACGCAAGCGGCCGCCGCGGCCCAGCGTCAGACCGATGCCGCCAAGCGCACCGCCCGGGTCGAGGACTATCTGACCGTCGATCCCATGGAGTTGGAACTGGGCGTGGGGCTGATTCGCTTTGCCGATGCGCGGCGCGGCGGCGACCTGCTGGAGCGCATGCAGCACATGCGGCAGAACCTGGCCGCCGACCTGGGCATTATTCTGCCCAAGGTCCGCGTCCGCGACAACATGCGGCTCGAAGCGGCGCAATACCGCGTCAAGATCGCCGACATCGTCGTGGCCCAGGGAACTATCGATCGCACGGCCAGCGCGCCGGGCGGCGCCATCATCGCGCATTTGAACGAGACCGTCCGCCAGCACGCCGACGAGCTGCTCACGCGCGATGCGGTCAAGCACCTGATTGACGAATTGCGGCAAACATCGCCGGCTACCGTCGACGAGCTCATCCCCGGCATGATGAAACTGGGCGAGGTACAGCAAGTCCTGCAACTGCTCTTGCGCGAGTGGGTGCCCATTCGCCAGTTGGGCCCCATTCTCGAGACCCTGGGCGATCACGCGCCGCGCACGAGGGATCCGCTCATGCTTACCGAGTTGGTCCGCCAACGGCTGGCGCGGACGATTTGCACGCGATACCGTGACGAGGATCTGCGGCTGCGAGTCGTAACGCTCGATCCGGCCTTGGAGGAGCGCGTGCGGGCGGGCATCGAGCACAATGAGGAGGGGCTCGTGATTCGCCTCTCGCCGGCTGAGGTCGACGGCCTTTGCGGGCAGATTGTCGCCGAAACCGACAGGTTGATCGCGGCCGGCCGGCCGCCCATCTTGTTGGTCGATCCGCAGCTTCGCCCGGCCCTGAAATTACTGACTGCCGCCCACATCCCGCAACTGGTCGTATTGAGCTACCACGAGATTACACGCGATACGCGGATCGAAGCCGTGGCGATGGCCACGGACGATGAGCATGAGACCTCGGGCAGCGGGTTGCCTGCTCCGCACTTGGCTCGTGCGGCCGGCGCGGCGAACCGCTAAAGGGCATTACCTTTTCGAGAATGGATAAACCTTGGGGCCGGATTGGCCGATAACATACGAGAACTCTGGGCACGCAAAGGGCTGTTAAATTGGCGAGGACGCACGAAGTTTAGCACCGCTGCTGCAAGCGATTGCCAAGCCCAAGAAAAGGATTTCTAACCGCCGGGATGCCGGCGCCGCACGGAGGAATGCATGGCAACCACTCTGGCTCCCGAAGATGTCGAGCAACTGTGGATCGAGTTCAAGGAAGACCTGAACAACCAGGAATTGCGCAACCGGCTGGTCGAGATTTACCTGCCGCTGGTGAAGTATAACGGCGAGCGCATCTGGGCCCGGCTGCCGGAAGGGGTCGAGCTGGACGACCTGATTTCCGCGGGCGTTTTCGGTCTGATGGACGCCATCGACGCCTTCGATCTCTCGCGCGGCGTCAAGTTCGAGACCTACTGCGTGCCGCGCATCCGCGGGGCGATGCTCGACGAGCTGCGGACGATGGACTGGGTGCCGCGGCTGGTCCGCTCGAAGGCCAGCAAGCTCAACGAGGCGATGAAGAACCTGGAAGCCCGGCTGGGCCGCCAGCCGAACGAGAACGAGTTGGCCCAAGAGATGGAAATCACGGTGCCCGAGCTGGAAAAGATGATCCTCGACGCCAACGCCGTCAATCTCATCAGCCTCAACAAGAAGTGGTACGAGACCGACAGCTACAAGGACGTCCGCGAGATCGACATCCTGGAAGACAAGAAGGGCGAAGACCCGACGCGGCGGATCCAGAAGAACGACTTGATGCGGCTGGTCACGAAGGGGCTCAATCGCAACGAGCGGCTGATCATCATCCTCTACTACTACGAAGAGTTTACGATGAAGGAGATCGGCGCGACGTTGAATCTCTCGGAGAGCCGCGTGAGCCAGATGCACAGCTCGATTGTGCAGCGGCTGCAGACCCAGCTTGGCCGCCGGCGGCCCGAGTTTGGCACGTAGCGGCCGCTTCCCGGAGCAGCTTCCATGCCGCCTCGACGTGGCGGCGCTCGGTATTGGTTTGCCCGATCGAGAGCCGTAGCGTCAGCTTGCCGTCCAGCCGCGTGTGCGTCATGAGCAACCGGCCCGAGCCGTTCAGGGTGTCCAAAATCTGTTGGTTCACGGCGTCGCCGTCGCGGTGACGGAAGCAAACCAGCCCGAAGCGGACGGGGGCCGCCAATTCGAAGCGTGAATCGCTCTCTACCCAGCCGGCAAACTCGCGGGCCAGCTCGACGTGCCGGCGGATCCGCTCTTGCAGCCCTTCGACGCCAAAAGAGCGGATGACGAACCACAGCTTCAGCGCGCGGAATCGCCGCCCCAGCGGGACCTGCCAATCGCGATAGTCGATCACGGCCCCCGACTCGGTGGCCTTGTTGCGCAGGTATTCGGGCAGAATGCTGAGCGCGCGGATCAACGGGGCCCGGTCGGCCACGAAGAAGCAGTCGCAGTCGAAATTGGTGAACATCCACTTGTGCGGATTGAAGCAATAGCTGTCGGCCAATTCCAGGCCGGCGAAGTGCTGGCGGAACTCGGGGCACAATCCGGCCGTGCCGGCCAGGGCCCCGTCGACGTGCAGCCACAGTCCCTCCCGGCGGCAGACGGCGCCGATTTCAGGAAGCGGATCGATGGCCGTCGAGGACGTGGTGCCCACTGTGGCGCAGGCAAAGCAGGGTTTCAGGCCGGCGGCCCGGTCCGCGGCGATCGCCTCGGCCAGCCGGTCGGGCCGCATGGCGTAGCCGCCGTCGACCTCGATCGCGCGGAGATGATTGCTGCCCAGGCCGGCGATCCGCACCCCCTTTTCCACCGACGAATGCGTTTGCGACGAGACGTAGGCCACCAGCGCATTGCCGGCGCCCTCGAGGTTGCTCTGGCCACCGGTGGCCCGCTCGCGGGCGGCCAGGATCGCGCACAGGGCGGCCGAGGAAGCGCTGTCCTGGATCACGCCGCCGCCGGTCACGGTCGATTTGAAATGGGGCGGCAAGGCGAGCAAATCGACAAGCCAATCGAGCACGTGCGTTTCCAGCTCCGTGCAGGCGGGGCTGGTCGCCCAGAGCATTCCCTGCACGCCCAGGCCCGCGGAGAGCAACTCGCCGAGGATCGACGGGCCGGAATTGTTCGAGGGAAAGTAGCCGAAGAAGTTGGGCGATTGCCAGTGCGTGATGCCCGGCAGGATGATCTCCTCCACGTCGCGGAGGATGGCGTCGAAGGGTTCGCCCTGGGCGGGCGCGGCGGCCGGCAATCGCGCGCGGATTTCGCCCGGCTTGACCTGTGACTGAACGGGATACTGCTCGATGTGTTCCAGGTAGTCGGCCACCCAGTCGATAAGCTGGTGGCCCGCTCGTCGGAATTCCTCTCCGGTCATGGTTGCTTTCTCGATTGGCGAGTAGCTGCACTCAGCATGACAACGACGGTCATTCTGAGCGCAGCGAAGAATCTCTGCTCGATGGTTGGGCGAGATCCTTCGCTGCGCTCAGGATGACGCCATTTGCCCTCAGGACGACGCGCTTCGCCCTAGCTGTTCGGTCCGAAGTCGGTCTCGAAGGCGGCGGCCAGCTTGGTGCCCCAGTCCTTCAGCGCCTTGAGCTTGCCGGTGAAGAACCGCAGCACGGGCGGTTCCTCGTAAAACTCCAGTCCCCCGACCAGGTCGCGGTGTTCCAGGAGCCAAGCGAGGCGGTCGACGACATAGTCCATGTGCGAGACGCTGTAGACCCGCCGCGGCACGGCCAGGCGGCACAGTTCGACGTCGGCAAAACAGTCGTTGCCCTGGGCGTCACGGTCCATCGAGATGGTGCCCCGTTCCATGCCGCGGACGCCGGAGACCAGATACAGGGCGGCAACCAGCGCTCCGGCCGTGTACCCGGCTTGCGGCACGTTCGGCAGGAAGCGCATGGCGTCAACGTGGCCGGCCAGCCCGCCCGGCGGCGTCACGGCGGGAATCTTCCGCTTGACCATTTCGTCGACGAAGTACTTGATCAGGTCGGCGGAGCTGCTCGCGACGTCGTAGTCGACCATCTCGCGAAGGCCGACGGCCATGGCCTCGATCTCTTTGGACGACATGCCGCCGTAGGTGATGAAGCCTTCGTAGAGCGGCAGCCAGGCCTTGAGTTGGTCGAAATATTTCGGGTTGTTCGTGGCCAGCAGTCCGCCGCGGACGCAGGTGCTCTTGCGGCCGGAGAGGTAGATCAGGTCGGCCTGATCCATCATTTCGCGAACGATCTGCTCGACCGAGACGTCGGCATAGCCCGGCTCGCGGCGCTTGATGAAATAGGCGTTTTCCGAGATCAGGCTGCAATCGATAATCACCGGGATGCCGTGCTCCGTGGCGACCTTTCTGACTTCTTTGAGGTTGGCCATCGAGAAGGGCTGCCCGCCGATGAGGTTCGTGGTGGCCTCCATGCGGACGAAGGAAACGTTCTTGGCCCCTTCCTTGGCGATGACGGCCCGCAGCTTGTCGATGTCCATATTGCCCTTGAACGGGTGATCGCTCTCCGTTTTCAGGGCCTCGTCGGTGTACAGTTCCAGGACCGTGCCGCCGGCCAGGTGGAAATGGGCCTTGGTGGTCGTGAAGTGATAGTTCATCGGGATGACCTGGCCCGGCTTGATGAAAATCTTGGTCAGCAGGTGTTCGGCCGCTCGGCCCTGGTGGGCGGGTACGTAGTACTTGAAGCCCAATATGTCCTTGACGGCCGCCCCCAGCTTGTAGTAGCTCTCGCCGCCGGCATAGGCGTCGTCGGAGACCATCATGGCGGCCAACTGGTTGTCGCTCATGGCGTTGGTGCCGCTGTCCGTCAGCATGTCGATGAAGATGTCCCGGGACCGCAGCAGGAACGAGTTGTACCCCGCTTCTTCGATAGCCTGGAGCCGCTGGCGGACCGGCGGGAGGCTGGTCTTCTGGACGATGCGAACCTTGTGCATTTCGATGGGGATGACCTTGCCGCTGGACAGTTTGATTTCCACAGAGGACTCCTTTGGAACGAGATACTTCGCCAGACAGAAAACGGACCTAGGTAGCACAGCCGCCGTGGGCTGTGTTGGCTATCTAAGCAGCCGAGGGCGGCTGCACTACATGAGGTGTACCGAAACGGCTCTCAAGCCCGTTAGTATGCTCCGCCGACATGGCGCCGTCAAGGAAGGGGGCCCTTTTGCCACGATTTTTCAGGCCCGGAGGCACCGTTCGGCGTTGAGGTTCCTTGTGATCCGCCCCGGCAGCGATGATAATCGATGGTAGCGGCCTCGACGCAGGTCGCCACCGTGGAAAACCCACCGACACCATGAATATCCCCTGGTCCCCCGCCTCCTGGCAATCCAAGCCGCTGGCGCAGCCCATCGTTTATCCCGACCCGGAAGCCCTGCGCGCCGTGCTCGGCACCCTCTCCCGCCTGCCCCCGCTGGTGACGAGTTGGGAAGTCGAGTCGTTGAAGAGTCAACTGGCCGAGGCGTCCCGCGGCGAGCGCTTTCTGCTGCAAGGCGGCGATTGCTCGGAGAGCTTTGACGATTGCCAGTCGGCCGTCATCGCCAACAAGCTCAAGATCCTGCTGAAGATGAGCTTCGTGCTGGTCTACGGGTGCCAGAAGGCGGTGATCCGCGTGGGGCGCTTTGCCGGGCAGTATGCCAAGCCGCGTTCGGCCGAGACCGAAACCATCGATGGCGTGACCTTGCCCACCTATCGCGGCTCGCTGGTCAATCGCCCCGGCTTCAGCCCGGCCGACCGCATCCCGAACCCCGACTACCTGCTCGAAGGCTACCATCGCGCGGCACTGACGATCAACTTCATTCGCGGGCTGGTCGACGGCGGGCTGGCCGACCTGCACCACCCCGAGTTGTGGAATCTCGATTTCGTCAACCACGCCGAACGATCGAGCGATTACTTGCAGATCGCCGACGCCATCAGCACGGGCATCCATTTTATGGAGACCGTGGCCGGCCGGCGGCTGGACGAGCTGACGCGGGTCGATTTCTACACCAGCCACGAGGGTTTGCACCTGGATTACGAGCAGGCCCAGACGCGCCAGGTGCCGCGGCGGCCGAACAAGTGGTACAACCTGAGCACCCATTTCCCTTGGATCGGCGATCGCACGCGGCAGCGGGACGGCGCCCACGTCGAATACTTCCGCGGCATCGCCAACCCAATCGGGGTGAAGGTCGGGCCGTCGATGACACCCGATGAGCTCTTGGCCCTGATCGAAATCCTCAATCCGGAGAACGAGCCGGGCCGGCTGACGCTCATTCATCGTTTCGGCACGGAGCAAATCGTTCGCTGCCTGCCGCCGCTGGTCGAGGCCGTGCTGCGGGCGGGCCGCAACGTGCTCTGGTCCTGCGACCCCATGCACGGCAACACGGTGGTGACGCAAAGCGGCATCAAGACCCGCTGTTTCGATCAGGTACTGAGCGAAATTGAGCAGGCCTTTGATCTGCACGAGGAGTTGGGTTCGATCCTCGGCGGCGTGCACTTCGAGCTCACCGGCGAGAACGTTACCGAATGTATCGGCGGTGCCCGGGGATTGAGCGAGGAGGACCTCGGCAAGGACTATCAGAGCGACATCGATCCGCGGCTGAACTACGAACAAGCCCTGGAAACGGCCTTCAGTATCGCCCGGCGGATGAGCCGCGTCCGCCGGCAGCAACGAGCGTGAATCAGGCCCCCCGTCCCTTTGGGCCAGGATTAGGGTGAAGGGGTCCCCCCGTCCCTTTGGGCCAGGGTTAGGGTGAAGGGGTCCCCTCTCCCTTTGGGAGAGGGTTAGGGTGAGGGCTGTTCGGCGCCCGGAAACGCGTTCCACATGTTGGGACGGCGGTGCAACTGCCATCGCAACCATCGCGCGTCGTTTAGCCGGCGGGCTCGCCGCGTCGAGTCTCCCGGCACGCCAGCTTTACGCGACAAGCACGCCGGCTAAACAGAGGTTTGCCGCGCTACTTCTTGACGGCCAGTTCTTCGTGTTCGGTACTCACGATGAGCTGCCGGCGGTCGATCAGATTGAAATAATACGTGGTCACGCCGGCCGGCAGTTGTGCGGTCACGCGGTGCTGCGGGGCCTCGATCCGGGCGGCCGTGGTCTCCCATTTGCGATCCTGCCAGGCGCCCGAATCACGCGTGAAATTGAGTTCGGCCCGTTCCAGGGACGAGGGGGCCGCGTAGGTGGCCCACGCCTGCTCGCCTTGTCGCCCTTGCCCGGTGATTTTCACCATCGGCACGCCATGTTCCAACAGGGCGTCGGCGAAGGCATGGATCTCGGCCGGATTCTCGCCGGCCCCGCCGTGACCGTGCGGCATCCGCAGTCGCAAGCAGAGCCTCCGCGGCCCTTGTGGCAGGCGATAAGACCTTTGCAGCGAATCCATCGGATAGGCGAAGTCGTTGGTGCCCGTCACCCAAAGCATGGGCATGTTCGCCTGGCGGAGATAAACCGACGGGTCCCACCAACGCAGCCAGCGGCCGGCCTTCTCGGGGCCCAGTCGCTTGAACTCGCCCAACCAGGCAGAGTCATCGCCGAGAAAGCCGCAACCATAGACGGGCACCGCGAACCGAAATCGCGGGTCGGCGCCCGCCACGATGCAGGTCAGGTATCCGCCCCAGGAAAGGCCGGTCACGCCGATCCGGTGCCGATCAACCTCGGGCATGGAACGCAGCAGAGAATGGGCCAAGAGGACATCGGCCACGGCGTGATAGGTCCATTGATCGTGGACCGGCCAGTCGATCTGGTCGAAGCCGCCCCAGCCGGGCGGGCCGCCGGCCGGATGCCGCTGCCAATGACCGTAGGTGCCGACGGGCATGCATCCACAGAGGTCCATGGCAATGGCCGCGTAGCCGCGGGAGTTCCACAGCCGCACCCAGACGTCGAACGCCGTGCCCCCGCCGCCATGCACCAGGACCATGGCCGGCGCCCGCTTGCCGGCGGCGAGTTTCGGCACGCCATAGTAAGCGAACACGCGGGTCGGCTTGCCTTGGAAGGGGAGCCCTTCATAGTAAAGCGATTTGACGTCCTTGGCCTTTGGCTCGCTTGCCGGATAGGTTGCCGGCGGCTTGCCGAGGACCGCGAGGTCCCAGTGTGGCAGCGGAGAGGCCGACCGATCCTGCTCGGCAGCAAGCGAGCCACTGGCCAGGAGAAGAAAAATCAGTCCGGTTGCGAGAAATCGGGGTCGGGTCATCATGATTGGGTGTCCTGACAGAAAGGAAGGGGAATTATTCGCGGACGTCAATCCAGCGGCGTTCGCGGGCCGATTGCCGCAGGCATTCCATCAGCCGCTGCACGCAAATGCCTTGTCGCAGGTCGGGCTGGGCGGGCCGGCCGTCGGCCACCGCTTGCAAGAAATTTCCCAGGCAGGCCGTGTGGCTGCACAGCCAGCCGGTCGGCGCTTTGGCGGTGGGGAAACAGGTTGCCGGGGCCGGATAGCGCTGGCCGGCGTCGATCCGGTTCCATCCCCGCAGGCCGCCCAGCGGCCGGTCCGCCGCCGTGGCGTCGTGCAATTCCAGGTGGTGCGGGTCCATGCCGTTATAGCGCAGCGCCCCCCGCGAGCCGTGAAGCTCCAGCCTCAACTCGTCTTCGCTGCCGGTGGCGATTTTCGTCGCTTCGATCGTGCCCAGGGCGCCAGAGGCCATCCGCGCCAGGAGCACCACGCTGTCTTCGGTATCGACGGGGAGCTTTTTGGCCCGATCGGCGGCGGAAGGACGCTCGGGATATGCGATCTGGGTGGCCGCCATCACCGAGCCGAAGGGACCGATGAGCCAGTCGGCCACGTCCAGCACGTGTGAGGCCAGGTCGGCGATCACGCCGCCGCCGGCCGCGGCCGCCAGCTTCCATTTGAGCGGCGCGTCAGGGTTGGCGCTGCCGCCGTGCAAGTAGGCAATGCGAAAACTCAGCACTTGTCCCAATACGCCCTCATCGACCAATTGCTTGGCACGCATCGTGGCCGGATAGAAACGGTTTTGGAAGGTCATTTGGGCCGTGCCGCGGTAATCGGCCAGGGCCGCCTCGATTTCCTCGGCCTCGGCCATCGTGGCCACCAGTGGCTTATCGCAGTAGATGTGCTTCTGGTGCCGGATGGCGGAGAGCAGGGCTTCCTTGTGCCGGTGGTTGGGCGTGCAGATGTCCACAATATCGATCGCCAGATTCTCGGTAATGGCCCGGTAGTCGGTCGTGGCCACTTCGGCGCCGAGCGTCTGCCTGGCCTTCTCGGCACTTTCCGTGCGGCTGGCGGCGACGTGAGTAATCCGGGCGCAGAGCGGCAGCGGATCATAGTAGAACGGCAAGTTCTGGTAGCCGTAGGCGTGTACCTTGCCGATGAACCCGAAGCCGAGCATGCCGACGCGATAGGTTTTCAAAGCAAATCTCCGTGAAGCAGGGTGCCGATCGTCGCTAGCGGTAATTCTGCCGCAAGAGCGAGACGGCGACAAGCGGGGCACGCCGCCATTGCAACACCCTGCCGCTGCCCATTGATTCCACCAGCTTCTCTAGTTATGTTGAAATGGAGGAGCATTTTACTCTCCAAGGGGGGGCGCTGGGGGACTTGCAGATCCGGCTGAGACGCTAGCTCGGGAAGAGTCTTCGATGTCGGCCGTCGATATGTTGCGAGCCACCATCCGCGATTGCAGGCTGATGATCTCCATCGTCGAAAACGCAGCGGGAAAAGCCGACCATGAACAAGACGATCGGCACTTCTTGTGGAGGGCAAGCGTCTGGACAGCCGGCCGTTGCATCCGCCAGCGGCCTGGAGGGCTGTCCCGTTGAGCAGCGGAGCGCCGCCCGCGGCGAGAAGCCTTGGCGGGCACTTGCCGTCGGCCTGCTTCTGGTGCTGGCAGTGGGATTGGTTTTCGCGCAGACGGTTCGATACCCATTCGTCAACTTTGATGACAATCTGTATGTCTATCAATGTCCGTCGGTGGTAGACGGACTGAGCATTGCGGGAATCGCTTGGGCATTCAGGCACGGTCAGGTCGCGAGTTGGCATCCGCTGACCGGAATTTCCCTCATGCTGGACTGTCAGTTATATGGCCTGAACGCGGGGGGGCACCACCTCACCAACGCCCTTTTGCACGCCGCCACGGCCGTGCTCCTGTTTCTCGTCCTGCGGCGGATGACCGGTCGTTTTTGGCCGAGCGCCCTGGTCGCCGGGCTCTTCGCGGTCCATCCGTTACGCGTGGAATCGGTGGCCTGGGTGACCGAACGGAAGGACGTTTTGAGCGGTCTGTTCTTCATGTTGACCCTGGCAGCCTATCTTCGCTACGTGCGGAAGCCGTCCTCGTGGGGACGTTACCTGCTGGTGGCCTTTGTCTTTTCTCTCGGCATGATGGCCAAGCAGTCACTGGTAACCTTGCCTGCCGTGCTACTGCTGTTGGACTATTGGCCATTGGGGCGATGGCCAGGAACGTGGCCGAGCGCGACGTCCCTGGGAAGGAATGGGCAGCCCGTTGCCGCGGCCGCAAACTCCCCGGCAACTGCGGGTGATCGTTTCTCGTCACCAGGGCGTCTCATCGTGGAAAAACTTCCCCTCTTGTTGCTGGCCGCCGTCTTCTCCGCGGCGACCGTTTATGCCGCTATTGGGACGACACTGACGTTGGAGCAACTGCCCATGTCGTGCCGGATTGGCAACGCTCTGGTCTCTTACGTGGCCTATTTGGGCCAGGGGTTTTGGCCGTGCGGGCTGGCCGTGTTCTATCCCCATCCGGGAGCTGATCTGCCGCTTTGGAAAGTCCTGGCCGCAGCGATCGTGTTGCTGGGCATTTCGGCGGCAGCGCTGGCCGGATGGCGGCGGCGACCATACCTGCTGGTCGGCTGGCTTTGGTATGTGGGAATGCTGGTGCCGGTGATCGGGCTCAGCCAGACGTGGTTTCAGGCCATGGCCGACCGTTTCACGTACTTGCCGCAGATCGGGATCTACGTTGCCTTGATCTGGGCCGCGGCGGATTTGGCTCCTCCCTGGCCCTCTCGGCGTGGGGCGTGGGCGGTGGCGTCCGTCTTGGCGCTGGCCATGTTCATGGCCGGGGCATGGCGGCAAACCACGTTTTGGCGCGATAGCGAAACCCTCTGGATCCGCGCGCTGGCCTGCACGTCGCGGAACGGCGTGGCACACCAAAATCTGGGTGCGGCCTTGGCGGATATGAACCGCTTCCAGGAGGCGCTGCCCCACTACCGGCAAGCCTTGGAAATCGATTCTCTTCATAGCAAGGTGGAGCTCCACTGTAGTCTTGCCTATATCCTGAACCAGTTGGGGCAACCCGAAGAGGCACTGGCTCATTATCGAAAAGCGGTGGAACTGAGACCCCGCGACGCGAAAGTCCACTATCGCCTTGCCACCACTTTGATCCGCTTGGGCCGCGCCGACGAGGCGCTGACTCATTATCAGAGGGTTGTGGACGTCCAACCCCATCACGCGCTGGCGCACTGCGAACTGGGCAAGCTGTTGGCCGCCCGGGGCGGGTCCCGTGAGGCGTCGGTCCATTATGCGATCGCGGTAAGAATCTGGCCCGCTTGCGCAACCGCCCACTGCGAACTGGGCGGCCTGCTGGCCGAGCGCGGCCAATGCGAAGAAGCCGCGGCACATTTGCAACGGGCTCTCAAACTCGATCCGGGCTTAGCCATGGCCCACTACCACTTGGCGAACCTGGTGGTCGTCCTGGGCCGGTCCGAGGAAGCCTTGGACCATTATCGGCAGGCCCTCAAAATTCGCCCCGATTTCGCCATGGCTCACTGCAAGCTGGCCTGGCTGCGCGCGACCTGTCCGTTGGCGTCGCTGCGAGACGGCGCAGAGGCCATCGAACATGCCCTGCGGGCCTGCCGGCTTTGCGCCGGGAAAAAACCGAAAATCCTTGACACGCTTGCCGCCGCCTATGCCGAAGCGGGATCGTTTCCGCAAGCCTCGGCCACCGCACGCGAGGCCCTGGAGCAGGCTACACGGCAAAACGACACCGCCCTGGCAGATCTCTTGCACGACCGCATCGCGCTGTACGCGGCCGAAAAACCGTTTCATCAAAAGCGACCGACGCAATCGCCCTGACCTAGCCGGCAACGCGTCGCACCTGCGCCGCGGGGCGCTCGGCAAAGCTACTTCTTCAGCAGCCCGTACTGGACGAGCGTCGTTCGCAACTTCGCCTCCTCGGCGGGGCCGAGCCGGGTCATCGGCATGCGCAAATCGCCCGTATCGCGGCCGAGCATCTGCATGGCCGCCTTGATCGGGATGGGATTGGTCGACAGTCCCAGCATGTCGCGGCACAGCGGGAAGAGCTTGTGATGCCAACGCTGGGCAGCCTGAATGTCGCCCGACGCGAAGGCTTCCAACAGGGCAATCACGTCCTTGGGAACGATGTTGCCCACCACCGAGACCACGCCGCGGCCGCCGATTGACAACAGCGGCAAGGTCAGGCTGTCGTCGCCGCTGAGGACCGTCAGGTCTGTGGCATTGATGATCTGCGAGGCCTGGTCCAACGAGCCGGTGGCCTCCTTGACCATGGTGATGTTGGACAATTCGGCCATGCGGATGATCGTCTCCGGCTCGATGTTCTTGCCGGTTCGGCCGGGAATGTTGTAGACGCAGATGGGGATGTCGACCGCTTGGGCCAAGGCGCGGAAATGCTGAAAAAATCCTTCCTGCGTGGGTTTATTGTAGTAGGGCGCCACGATCAGCGCGGCGTCGGCCCCGGCCTTGGCGGCCCAGCGCGTCAGGCGCAACGCCTCCTCGGTGCTGTTCGAGCCGGTACCGGCCATCACCTTGATCCGCTTGCCGGCCGCCTCAACCACGGCCGAAATCACCCGCTCGTGCTCCGGGTAGGACAGCGTGGGGCACTCGCCGGTGGTTCCCACCGGACAAACGCACGTCGTGCCGGCCGCGATCTGGAATTCGACCTGCTGTTGCAAGGTCTCGACGTCAATCTGGCCGTCGCGGAAGGGCGTGATCATGGCCACGGTCAAACCGGAAAAATCTTCGCTGCGTGTTGGCATGGGGCTTTAGCAATCTGGAGGGTTGTAACTGGCAACAAAAAAACGCTTGGCAACCATGGACCGATGACCGTTCTAGGCAATCAGCCGCTTCATTTCCCGCACCGCCTCCTCAAAGCCGACCATCAGGGCGCGGGCAACGATGCTGTGGCCGATGTTCAACTCGTGCATCCCTTCGATGGCCGCGATCGGCCGGACGTTGCGATAGGTCAGGCCGTGACCGGCGTGCAGCATGAGCCCCGCCCCGCGAACCGCGGCACCTATCGCCTTGAGGTTGTCCAATTCCTTCTGCTGGGCCGGTCCGGGCGCAGCCAAGGCGTATTGGCCCGTGTGCAGCTCGACGGCGTCAACCGACAGCCGGGCAGCCTCTTCGATTTGCCGCGGATCGGGGTCGAGAAACAGGCTGACGGAGACGCCGGCCTGCCGCAGGCGCTCAACCGTTCGGGCCACGCGGTCCCGCTGCCCTCGAACGTCGAGCCCCCCCTCGGTGGTGATTTCTTCTCTTTTTTCCGGCACCAGCGTCGCCTGGGCCGGTTTGACCTCACAGGCAATGGCCAAAACCTCCGGCTCGCAGGCCATTTCCAGGTTGAGCTTTACCGTGACCGTCTCGCGAAGGATGCGGAGATCGCGGTCGGAGATGTGGCGGCGGTCTTCGCGCAGATGCAGGGTGATGCCGTCGGCGCCACCCATTTCGGCCAGCGCGGCGGCCCAGACGGGGTCCGGCTCATACGTGCGGCGGGCCTGCCGCACGGTGGCCACGTGGTCGATATTCACTCCGAGTTGAGGCATACGGAAAGATTATAACAACCCCGTCCCCGGTATCAAGAAGCGGGCCGGGGCCAATGCCGGCCCAGGCGGGGTGTGGACTTGACAATAGCAAGGGACATTGCGATCATCCGGCCAAAGGGCGCGACCATGAAACCGAGACTTGTCGGATACGTCGATTGGTACCAGTCCCACCGCGTCGCCGGCTGGGCCATGGACCTGGAATCGCCGCGGTGCGTTAACGTGGAAGTGCTGTGCGACGGGCAACCGCTGGCCGTTGTGCCTTGCACGGGAGACCGGCCCGATCTGCTCCAGCACTATCCCGGGGCCACGCCCAACCACGGTTTTGTGTTCGATATTCCGCCTTTCTGCCGCGCGGACGGGGCCCCGCACACGATCACGGTCCGCTTCGCCGACACGCAACGGCCGCTGCCGAGCCTGGTGGGCGAAATCCTCACCGATCCGCTCGGCGAGGTGTTGTTGCGGGAACAGCGGGCGGCGACGTACCAGCGCGGTTTGTGGCAACTCGACGGCGTGGCCCTTGCCGACGGCTGGCTCTCGGCCCGGGGCTGGTGGCTGCCGCCGCGGCTGCTGCCCGGCGTGACCCCCACGTTTTACGTCAACCAGATGCCGTTCCAGGTCTGCGAGTTGCAAAAAAGAAGCGACATCGCCAGCCTCATGGATATCGAAGATGCGGAGGCGCATTTCGGTTTCCAATGCCGGACGCCGCTCGATAGCATTCCGCCGGCCAACGGCGCGTACCAATTCCGCATCGGCTACGACATTTTTCCGGGCCAAAACACCGAGGAGCAGGATTTTTACTACCTGGCCAACCCGTTCCCATTGCCCGAGGCGGTCCGCCGGCAGCGGATCGGCGATGCCAGCGAAGATGCCTTCCACGTGGCCGGGGCCACCGCCTACATGAAGATGCAGCAGACGCTGCGGCAAAGCTTCGGCAAAGGCTACGACGATTTTCCCCGCATTCTGGACTGGGGCTGCGGCTGCGGCCGCGTGTTGCGGCATTTCGTCGCCTGGACAAAGTCCGAAATCACCGGCATCGAAATCGACCGCGATAACCTGCAATGGTGCGTCGAGCACTATCCTTCGGCCCATTTTCGCGAGGGCCGGTTGGAACCGCCGCTCCAGATTCCGGCCGATTCGTTCGATCTGATCTTCGGCATCTCCGTCTTCACCCATCTGACCGAGGAAATGCAGCATCAATGGCTGGCCGAGCTGCGTCGCATCACCCGGCCGGGCGGCGTGGTGCTGATGACCGTCGTGGGCGACGTCAGTTGGTTCCGCAATCGTTTCTCGCTCGAGCAATTCAAGGCCTGGAAGAGCACCGGCTTCATCGACGTCGGCAGCGATTCAATCCTGGACAACCACATCGGCCGCGCCGGCTACTACCGGCTCGTCTATCACGATGCGGCCTACGTGCTGCGGCAGTGGCGGCAACACTTCCGCATCGTCGACCTGATTCCCGGCCAGTGCAACAACTATCAGGACCTGGTGGTGATGCAGAAGGCGTGAGGGTCGCGCTCGGCTTTCAGCCGCTCGTGGCACTCGCGCACGCGGCGTTCGACTTTGGCCAGCAGCTCGCGCTCGTCGCAGGCGTTCAACTCGGCGGGCAGGATGGGCTCGCCATAGCGGACCCGAATGCGGCCGCGGCCGGGAAACTTCCGCCACCGCGGCCAGACGCGAAACGCACCCTCGATGGCCACCGGCAAGATGGCCGCGCCCGAGCGGACCGCCAAGGTGGTGAAACCGGGGCGAAAGGGGGCAATCGCCCCGTCGCGGGTGCGCGTCCCCTCGGGAAAGATCACGACCATCTCGCCGCGTTTCAGCCGCCGCAGCGATTCCTTGATGCCCGCTAGCCCCACCCCTTCCCGGTCGATCGGAAAGGCGCCCACCGAATGAATCAGCCGACCGAACGGCGCGAAACGGAACAGCGAGTTGCGAGCGACGTAGTTCATCGGCCGCGGGCAGCCAATGCCGACCAGTGGCGGATCGAAATGGCTCTGATGATTCGAGACGACCAGCACGCCGCCGGAGGCCGGGATGTTTTCGCGCCCCCAATAACGGACGCCGTACAGGAGCACGGCCGCCAGTTGCAGCATCCGCTGGAGCAGTTGGTACCAGAGGTGGTGAAACAAAGGGCGTTCCATGGGTTATTCACTCAAGGGAATGACGAATGACGAAATTCAAATGACGAAAGAAGCCGGGCCGCAAGCATCCTATCTTCGACATTTGAATTTCGTCATTTCTTCGACATTTGTCTTTCGTCATTCGTCATTTCTTCGTCACTTGTCTTTCGTCATTCGTCATTACCCATCTTCCGCCTGGCCAACTCCTCCAACCGATCCACGACCTGATCCAGCGTCATGCCGTCCGTGCTGACCTGAATGGCGTCGGCAGCCGGCACCAGCGGACCGACCGGCCGGGTGGCGTCCTCGCGGTCGCGCCGCTCCTGGGCGGCCAACACCTGTTCCAGCGCCACGGGCTCCCCTTGAGATTGTAGGTCACGGAGCCGCCGCCGGGCCCGCTCCAGCGGGCTGGCGGTGAGAAAAAACTTGCACTCGGCCTGCGGAAAAGCCACGGTTCCCTGGTCGCGGCCCTCGCTGACGAAGTCGCCCGAGGCAGCCAAAACCCGTTGTAACTCGACCAGCCGCCGCCGCACTTGGGGATTGTCGGCCGCATAGCGGGTGACGGCCGTGACGGCCGTGGTCCGCACGGCGTCGGTCACGTCCTCCCCGTCGAGCAAGAGCCGGTCGCCGGCCAGGCGGAACTGAAGCCGCTCGGCCAGGCGGGCCAGGTCCTCGGGCACGTCCCAGTCCAGGCCGCGACGCATGCCGGCCAGGGCCACGGCCCGATACATGGCCCCCGTATCGAGAAAGCGGAAGCCCAGCCGTCGGGCGAGCGTCCGGGCGGCGCTGCTCTTACCGGCTCCCGCGGGTCCGTCAATGGTGATAATCATGCTTGTCGGCTGTCAGGCAACTACGGCTACATTTGTGTGGGTGCCACGGTTGGCTTGTCCAACCGTGTTCAGGGCACTGCTGGACAAGCCAGCAGTGGCACCCGGCGCCCCGCTGGTCCCACCTACGGCTACGGCGGTCCATGGTAGGGTGATGGGCGGCGGAGGTCAACGGCTGCCGTCGCGTGCAACGCGGCGTTTGGCGTCGTCGAGGATGTTGCGGCGGCAGCGCATGGGGGAGAAGGGCCCGGGGCCAGGGGGCGAGGACGCTTAGCCGGCGTGCTTGCACGCCGCGTCGCCGGCGCGGCGCTTCGCCCGCACATAGCACGAGTCTGGCGGCTTGCGGCGTGCCGGACAGCCACTGCACGATAGAGACATGTCTACCGGGCCGGTGGGCGATCATCAACGCGAGTAATCAGGCCAGTGTTCGGCGGTTGGCCGAAAAAGGGACCTGGGGTTATGTATGGTGTCCCCGGAATTGCGGGAATTGCGCCCGACGACACCATCCCCGCCAGTCGCGCGTACGGGGATGGTGTTCACCGAGCGCTCACTCGCCGGCTGCCGCTTGGCCGTGCTACCGGAGGTTCTGTTCGTCGAGGCCACAACGTAGTACCTCTGGCTACGACGGCCGCCGAATCCGTGGCCGAACTGCGGAATTGGGCCAGCGGTCGCTGACTCAATGCCGAAGCTGCCGGCGTAAGTCGCCAAAATCGAAGCTACCGCGTGCCGGTGGCTTCACCTCGAAGGCCATCACCTCGCCGCTTTGCCCCCGCTGATCGCCCACGTAGTCTAAGTGATTACAAAGGTGACCGAGACGCTGGCGCTGGCGTAGTCCGTGCTTCCAGCGAACGAGGCCTTCACCGTGTACTTCCCTGGCTTGCTCGGCGCAGTGGTCGAGCTGCTACCGCTGGTCGTGGAGCCTACGTAATAAGTCAATGTTGGCGTGACCCCTTCCAGGCTGGTGGCGCCATTGACCGTCACCGTGGCCGGATACGGCGAGCCGTTATGGGGCCCTCCCTTATCCGTCACGCGCACCGTGGGCGTTGCCCGGGTAATGGTGAAGGTGGTCTGGGCGGTCGCCGCGGCATAATCCGTGCTCCCGGCAAACGAGGCCACCACCGTATACGTCCCCGCCGTGATCGGCGCAGTGGTCGAGCCGCTGCCGCTGATCGTGGAGCCCAGGTAATAGGTCAAGGTCGGCGTAACCCCTTCCAGGCTGGCTTGGCCATTGACCGTCGCCGTGGCCGGATGTGGCGAGCCATTATAGGTCCCGCCCTTAGCCGTCACGCACACCTTGGGCGTTGCCTGGGTAATGGTGAAGGTGGTCTGGGCGGTCGCCGCGGAATAATCCGTGCTCCCGGCAAACGAGGCCACCACCGTGTACGTCCCTACCTTGCTCGGCGCAGCCGTCGAGCCGCTGCCGCTGACCGTGGAACCGACGTAGTAGGTCAACGTCAGAGGCACGCCTTCCAGGCAGCTCTGGCCATTGACCGTGGCCTTAGCCGGGAAGGCACAGCCGGTGTACTTCCCGCCAGCATCGGTGACCCTTATCGTCGGCGTTGCCTGGGTAATAGTGAAGGTGGTCTGCGCGGTCGCCGCCGTATAGTCCTTACTGCCGGCAAACGAGGCCACCGCCGTGTACGTTCCTATCTTGCTCGGCGCGGCGGTCGAGCCCTTGCCACTAACAGTGGAACCGACGTAGTAGGTCAACGTCAGAGGCACGCATTCCAGGCAGCCCCGGCCATTGACCGTGGCCGTAGCCGGGAAGGCACAGCCGGTGTACGGGCCGCCGGCATCGGTAACGATTATCGTGGGCGTTGCCCGGGAAATAGTGAAGGTGGCCTGGGCGGTCGCCGCCGTATAGTCCGTGCTCCCGGCAAACGAGGCCACTACCGTATACGTCCCCAAGGCGCTCGGCGCGGCAGTCGAACCCTTGCAACTGACGGTGGAACCGACGTAGTAGGTCAATATCAGAGGCACCCCTTCCAGGCTGGAGGCACCGTTGACAGTGGCTGTGGCCGGATAGGGGGAACCCGTGTATGGCCCGCCGGTATCCGTGAGGATTATCGTGGGCGTTGCCTGACTGATGGTGAAGGTGGTCTGGGCGGTCGCCGCCTTATAGTCCGTGCTCCCGGCAAACGAGGCCACCACGGTATATGTCCCCACGGCGCTCGGCGCAGCCGTCGAGCCGGTGCCGCTGGCTGTGGAGCCCACGTAATAGGTCAAGGTCGGTGCCACCCCTTCCAGGCTGGAGGCGCCGTTGACCGTGGCTGTGGCCGGATAGGGTGAACCCGTGTATGGCCCGCCGGTATCCGTCACGCTCACGGTCGCCGTTGCGTTCACCACCGTGGCCGTGCCGCTGATGGTGGTCGTCGAGCCGCCGTCGTCGCTTACCGCAATGCTGAGGGGGTACGCGCCTGTTGCGGCGTAGGTATGCGCCCCGCTGACCGTGTAGGTGCCGCCGCTATAGGACACCGTGCCAGGGGAGGTCGCCCCCCCGTCGCCCCAGTCGATCACAGCGGTCATGTCGGCCGTGTGGTCTCCCGGGTTGGCATCAGTGAAGGTAGCATCGGAGAGCACACTGGAGTTGAGCAACCCCGCGGCGCCGCCGGCGGTGGCAGAACTGCTGCCGGTCAAGGGCGCGTCGGCCACTGTGGCCGAGCTTATAGCGGGCGCGCTGGTCCCGGCCGTGTCCGTGACCGTGGTGGTGACCACGTAGTTGCCTTCCTCGCTGTACGTGTGGCTGGCTTGGACCGAAAATGTCGTGTTGACGTGGTTCGTGATCGCGCCGACCACGTCGTTCTCGAACGTCGTCAAGTCGGTGGAGTAGCCGATGTTGTAGTCGGCCAAGCCGCCTGTCGCCGTACAGATCGCTTCCTCTTGATTCGGGCCGGACGGGGAGGCCGGGTTGTCCCAGTTGCCACCATCCGGAACGCTCTGGTCGATGCCCTGATTCTGCGGCAGGATGTCCATTCCGATGACATTGACGCCCGCAGTCTTCAGGTCCGCAATGGTACCGTCCAACGAGGGATAGAAGCTGCCGGGGGCGCCGTCGTCGGGCGTCGAACCTTGGTACCATCCGGGGGCGTCGCCGGCCCAGACGATAATCTTCTGCGCAGTGGCGCGGCCGCCGATAGCCAGCGCGCTGCCGTCGTTCAGCGTCCAGTTGTTCGCCGCGCTGTCGAGGGCCTTCAAATTCTCCTCCGGCCAGTCTTCCCCGCCATCGGCCGTAAGGGAGCTGATGGCCGTTTGCACAGCGGTGACATTGCTCGTAAACGGCTGATCGAGATTGATGCCAGCCGTGTTGTAGGGTGATCCATCCAGATAGTCTTTGTAGTCCGCCACTCCGTAGTGGATGTCCATCGGCGTCGCAGACCCCGGGCCGTAGGCACTGGCGATTGCGCTAGCGATGTCATTGAATGCCGTCTCCAGATTCGCGATGACGCCACCCATGCTCCCGGTGGTGTCGGTCAAGAACAGAATATCGGCCTGGCCGCCGCTGGTCGCGCCAGGGACGACCGTCCCCGGCGAGGTCGTGCCATCGCCCCAGTCAATGTTTGCTGTATAAGCACTGGCGGCTTGAGCTCCTTGTGGATCGAGGAACGTAGCCATGGTCTGAACGGCGGAAGGCTGACCTTCGGTGCCCGTGACGCCGAAGCCGCCGGTTGTAGTGACCGGAAGAACAGAAAGCATCTGCCGCAATTCCAGCGGCTCGAAGAGAAGGCGTTTCGAACGGTCGCGCCCGTTGGGAACGAGGCTGCGACGTCTTGTGAACAGGAAGGAACCACCAGACCCGTGTCGCGAAGCTGACCATCGTTGTGCCATAATAGATCCCTTTCGTTCTAAAGTTGCCCCTTAGGTTGAGAGTGGAAAAAATCCCGTGCGGAGAATCCTGCCGAATCCCGATCGGGAAAAAACACTAATAACGTGTGCGCGAAGACGCGTGTCAGCGGAAGCACAAAGTCGTTAATGTAGCGGTCATTCAGTTTTTCCAGCCGGGCCGGAAGGTCGTGTGTCTGTCTCGTGCTCATCGCCCGTCCTCCAAAAGATCATGAATTGACAGCCCACGATAACAAACGCTTTAAAACGATTCATACACGCTTGCCGGAAGGACGCTACATTTTTTCTACGTGTTCCGCGGGACGCTTACGGCGATCTGATAGATGACAAATGCATACGCAGCGCAAAAACGAGCCACCTGGGTGCTGGTGTTTGCGTGGAATACCGTTCGGTGCTATAATACAAATGTGTCGTCCGGGCGCGCAGACAAACCGCCCGGTGACCGCCAGGCCGGTGAGGACTTGTTTAGCCGCGAGCACTCACCGGCCGCTTTTTTTCACTAGTAACTCACTTCGCCCTTGCGAGTCTCTCGACGGCTACCGCGGTGGAGTCTTGCAGTCCTCTGCCGATAGCCGCCTACACGCGGTTTCTCCCAAATCGGGCGACCGCGGCCCCTGCTAGAGCCGAAGTTCGCCCCAATGTACCCACGTCTCTTGACTTTGCAATAACCCGTTTGGGCTAACTTGAGAATTTTTCGGGGGGCACGGAGTTCCGACACGAGTTCCAGATAATGTGAAAGAGCCGGGGTCTCTAAGAGCGTGTTTTTGAAGTGCTGTCATTGTCGGTCGCCGTTTGCCACTTACCATTCCTATGGGGCAGAAACCGTGGTTTTGGGTAAGGAGGACGGCGTATGTTCGATATTTGGCATGAAG
>Ga0181520_10001078_pt1 | contig 57190 bp, 56 predicted proteins | sample PEATcosm2014_Bin_29_FD_132451 | JGI IMG/M metagenome (GOLD analysis project Ga0181520, IMG submission 132451) | Peatland microbial communities from MTU Mesocosm Facility, Houghton, MI, USA - PEATcosm2014_Bin02_30_metaG | ecosystem: Environmental > Terrestrial > Soil > Wetlands > Peat | place... | reverse complement strand
TCGGGCTCAGCTCCCCCCGGCTGGGGAAGCGGCCCTGGCACGCGGGGATCAGGTCGCTCGGCCGAGCCACGTTGAAGGCGCCGGCGGCGATGAAGAGGATGTGCTCGGTCCGCACCGAGCCGTACCGCGTGTGCACGACCGACCCCTCCAGCAAGGGAAGCAGGTCGCGCTGCACGCCCTCGCCGCTCACGTCGGGGCCGCGATCCGGGGCGGGGCCGCAGATCTTGTCCACCTCGTCCATGAAGACGATGCCCGCCTCCTCGACGTCCGCGATGGCGTCGTCGTACACGCGGTCCATGTCGATGAGCCGGTCGGTCTCCTCCTCGGTGAGGGCGGACCGGGCGTCGGCCACCGTCATGCGCTTCGACCGCTTCCTCGCCGGCGCCATCTGGGAGAAGAAGTCGGAGAGCGAGTAGCCGACCTCCTCGAGGCCGGTCCCGGTCAGCCCCTCGAAGGGCGGCTGGTACGGTTCGTCGACCTCGACCTCGATGTAGCGGTCCTCGAGCTGCTTGGCGCGCAGCCGGAGCGCGAGACGGCGGCGCAGGCGCGCACGCTGGCGTTCGCGTCCGCCGCGGCCGGGGCCCGCCGCGGACGCCGCATCCGGCGGGCCCTCACCCACCGCGTCCGATACCGGCGACGCCTGCTGGCCGTCCGGGGCTCCTGCCACCGGCACGCTGGGCATCTCCGCCTCGAGGAGGATGTCGAGGATGCGGCTCTCCGCGACCTCCTGCGCCGTCTGCTCCACCTCGGAGATCCGCTCGTTCTGAACCTCGGTGATGGTCTGCTCCAGCAGGTCGCGGACGATGGCCTCGACGTCGCGCCCGACATAGCCCACCTCGGTGAACTTGGTCGCCTCGACCTTGATGAAGGGGGACGAGGTCAGCTTGGCGAGGCGGCGGGCGATCTCCGTCTTGCCCACACCGGTGGGACCGATCATGAGGATGTTCTTGGGCAGGACCTCCTGGCGCAGCTCGTCGCTCAGGCGCCGGCGGCGCACCCGGTTGCGCAGGGCGATGGCGACCGAGCGCTTCGCCCCGGCCTGCCCGATGATGTAGGCGTCGAGGTGGCGCACGATCTCGCTGGGGCGCAGGTCATCGGCGTCCGCCGCCGCCGCCCCGTCTCCGGTCGCCTCCGGGGGCGCCGGCTCCGTGGCCCCGGACGGGTCGACCCTCTCCTGCTCTCCGCCGACCGGCGTGCTCACCGTCCCCACCGTCACGCCGGCGCCTCCTCGGGAGCCACCGTGGAGAGCGTCTCCACGATGATCTGGTCGTTGGTGTAGATGCACAGCGTGGCGGCGATCTCGAGAGCGCGCCTCGCCACCTCGGCCGCCCCGAGGTCGGTGTTCTGCAGCAGCGCCTTGGCCGCCGCCTGCGCGTAGGGGCCGCCGCTGCCGATGGCGGCGACGTCGTCGTCGGGCTCGATGATCTCGCCCTCCCCCGACAGCAGCAGCAGCTGGTCGCGGCTGGCCACCACCAGCATCGCCTCGAGGTGGCGGAGGTACTTGTCGGTGCGCCACTCCTTGGCCAGCGAGACCGAGGCACGCAGGAGGTTCCCCTGGTGGCGGTCGAGGTGCTGCTCGAACTTGTCGAAGAGGGTCAGCGCGTCGGCGACGGCGCCAGCGAAACCGGCCAGCACGGTGTCGTGGTGAAGGCGCCGCACCTTCTGGGCGCTGTGCTTCATGACCACGTCGCCCACGGTGACCTGCCCGTCGCCGGCGATGGCCACCGTGTCGCCGCGGCGCACTCCGAGGATGGTGGTGGCGTGGGGCCTGCGGTTCATGACGCCCTCGAGCGTGCCGGCGCCGGCGACGCCTTGGGCGGCCGGTACTTGCATCCCGGGTAGCCGCTGCAGCTGACGAACGGGCCGAAGCGACCCTGGCGCCGGACCAGCGGCTTGCCGCAGTCCGGGCAGGCCTCCCCGGTCGGCTCGGCGGCAGCGGCGGTGGATGCACCGCCGCTGCGCGGCTGGATGTACTTGCAGCCCGGGTAGCCGGTGCAGCCCACGAAGCTGCCGCGGCGGCTGTCCTTGCGGGCCAGCGGCTTGCCGCACTCGGGGCAGGCGCCCAGCGCCTCGGACGGGCCCGTGGCGGAGCTCCCCTCCGCACCGGTCGAGGCAGGTGCGGCCGCGGCGGGAAGGTCTCGGATGAAGCGGCACTTGGGATAGCCGCTGCAGCCGACGAAGGGGCCGCGCCGCCCCTCGCGCTGGACGAGCGGCTTGCCGCACTGGGGGCAGACCTCGCCGGTGACGACGGCGGTCGACACCTTCTTGTCCTTGATGTAGCTGCACTCCGGATAGCGGGAGCAGCCGACGAACTCCCCGAAGCGCCCCTGCCGGAGCACCAGCTCGCCGACGCCGCACTCGGGGCACTTCTCACCGGTCGGCTTGGCGGGCACCTTGACCCTCTGCATCGTGGCCTCCGCCCTGACGACGGTCGCGTCGAAGGGCGTGTACCAGTCCCTCACCGTGGGTTCGTACTTGCGCGTCCCGCCCTCGATGCCGTCGAGACGGCGCTCCAGGTCGGCGGTGAAGTCGACGTCCACGATCTCCGGGAAGTGCTCGCGGAGCAGGCCGTCCACCGTCTTGCCCAGCTCGGTGGGCTGCAGGCGCCGCTCCTCCTGGCGGACGTAGGCGCGTTCCTGGATCACCTCGATGGTGGGGGCGTACGTGGACGGCCGGCCGATGCCCCTCTCCTCCATCTCCTTGATCAGGGACGCCTCCGTGTAGCGCGAGGGCGGCTGGGTGAAGTGCTGCTCCGCCACCATCTCGACACAGGCGAGCCGGTCACCGGCGGCGAGCGCCGGGAGCTGGCCCTCCTTGTCCTTCTCCTCCTCGCGCTTCCAGACCCGCTGGAAACCGTCGAAGAGCAGCACCGACCCGGTGGCCCGGAACAGATAGTCGCCACTGGCGATGGCCGCCCTGGTGTTGAGGAAGCGGGCCGCCGCCATCTGGCTGCTGACGAAGCGCCGCCAGATCAGGTCGTAGAGGCGCGCCTGCTCCCTCGAGAGCTGCCCCTCGAGCTGGTCCGGGGTCCGGCTCACGTCGGTGGGGCGGATCGCCTCGTGGGCGTCCTGGACGTTCTGCCCCTGGCGCTGGCGGCGCTGGCCCGCATGCACGTACTGCTTGCCGAAGCTCGCGGTGATGTGCCGCGCGGCCTCCTCCCGGGCCTGATCGCTGATGCGGGTCGAGTCGGTGCGCATGTAGGTGATCAGTCCGACGGGGCCGGAGCTGCCCAGGTCCACGCCTTCGTACAGCTCCTGGGCGATGGACATCGTCCGGCGCGGCGAGAAGCGCAGCCTGGTGCTCGCGTCCTGCTGCAGGGTGCTGGTGGTGTGCGGGAAGGGCGCCGAGCGCATCGTCTCGCTGGTCTCGACGGCCTCCACCTCGAAGGGCGGATCGTCGACCTTGCGGTGCCCGGTCTCGTCGAAGCGGAGGGCGCGAAGCACCTCGAATGCCTCCGCCTGGGTGGGCAGCTCGAGCCTGTCGCCCTTGCCCCCGGTGTCGTCGGCGGCGGCTCCCTTCGCCGTGCGGCGGCGCGGCGCCACGGCGGCCCTCTCCTCGGCCGGCACGGCGCCACGGCGTCCCTGGAGACGAGCCGTGAAGCGGCTGTCCCCCTTCTCCAAGACCGCGTCGAGGCTCCACGACTCGACCGGCACGAAGGCGTCGATCTCGTTCTCCCGGTCGACGACGAGCCGCACCGCCACCGACTGGACCCGGCCGGCCGACAGGCCGGTCCGCACCTTGCGCCAGAGAAGCGGGCTCAGCCGGTAGCCGACCAGGCGGTCGATGACGCGCCGCGCCTCCTGGGCATAGACGAGGTTCCGGTCGATCTTCCGGGGGTTCTTGAGAGCGGCCTCGACGGCGCTCTTGGTGATCTCGTGGACGACGATCCGATCGGGATCGGAGAGCTTGAGGGCTTCGGCGATGTGCCAGGCGATCGCCTCCCCCTCACGGTCCGGGTCGGCCGCCAGGTAGACCTGCTCGGCGCGCTTGGCGGCGTCGCGCAGCTCCTTGATCTGCTTCTCCTTGCCCCGGATCACCCCGTACTCGGGCTCGAAACCGCGCTCGACGTCCACCCCCATCTTCGACTTGGGGAGGTCGCGGACATGACCCATCGAGGCCTTCACGGTGTACCCGGCACCCAGGAACTTGGCGAGGGTTCGGGCCTTGCTGGGGGACTCGACGATGATCAGGTGGTTGGGCATGGGCATCCTGTGAGGGGGCGATCCGGCCCGCCGGAGGTTCCGGAGGCCGGGCGATGATAGCAACGGCCTTCCACTCGGGCCGGGAGTCACCGCCCACTGTAGCCCCGATCATCACCACGGGAGGCCCCGGGTCAAACCTCCGCGCGGCTCGCGCCGTCCCCCGCCCGTTCCGGGCGGCGGGCGCGACGGCCCTCCCGGGCTCCCCCGCCAAGGACCGCGGCAGCCTCTCAGCCAGGCCTCAGCCCCCTCTCAGACTCCTCTCAGCGGTGCGCCCACACCCGGCCCTAGCCTTGAGCCATGACCTCCCCCTCGCAGACCCACGGCTGGGCCCAGCGTTGCAGCAGATGCGGGCGAGGTGTCGCGATGCTCGTCCTCGGCTGGGCGCTGGGGGGCGGCGCCAACGCCTCCATCGTCCTGGATTCCCTGGCACAGGCGGTGACCTGCCGGAGGACCGCCGCCCCGCTGCGGCCCACCGGCCCCGCCACCCCGGTCTGGCGCCGCGTCGCCGGATTGGGCACCGTTCTCGGAACCCTCGCCCTGGCGGGCTGCGGAGTGACCGCGACCGCCTCCGTCCAGGCGATCTCCGGCGCCCAGGCCACCTCGCCGGCGCAGGCGGCAGGCTCCGTCCCCGCCCAGTACCAATCGCAGTACGCCACCATCGCTTCCCAGACCCAGGCCTTCCAGGCCATGGCCGGAGGCCCGGCGAGCGCCAGCTCGACGACCGTCGGCGTGGAGCTTCTCGCCGCCAACGGCAACGTCGGGGCAGGTCTGCTCACCTCCCACGCCATCTCCGGCGTCGAGTCCGAGCTGAACGCCGACCAGTCCCTCGGCATCCAGGGGGTGACCGTGTGCGTCTCGTTCCCCCTGCTGCTCCCCACCACCCCGGACAGCTCCGGGTACCTGAGCTTCTACGAGCAGGTCGCCCAGCAGGTCCGCGCCCGGGGAATGGTCCTCTCCGTCGAGGAGAACCCCATCTTCGCCGGCACCCCGCTCACCTCGCTCCCCATCAGCTACGCGGGGCTGACCCTCTCCTCCTACGCCGCCGAGGAGCAGCAGCAGGCCCAGATCATCATCGATGACATGCAGCCCGAGTACCTGTCGCTGCTCACCGAGCCCGACACCTACACGAGCGTCCTCCACATCGTCCTCGACACGCCGGCGGCGGCGGCCCAGGTGGTGACCGACGAGCTGACCGGCCTGAACCGGGGGACCACCCGGGTCGGCGCCGGCGCGGGCACCTGGTCGAGCCCGGCGATCGACCAGGCTCTGCTGACCACCTCCATCGACTATCTGGACGTCCACGTCTACCCGGAGGCGCCCGCCGACCTCGCCAACCTGGCCAGCGACGTCTCCGCCGCCAAGGCGGTCGGGAAGCCCCTGGTCATGGACGAGACCTGGCTCTACAAGGACTACTCCGACGGGAGCTTCACCGCCGCCGGCACGTCCGAGCCCGGGGTGGACGGCGCCCCCAACGAGATGAAGGATGTCAGCTTCAGCTTCTGGCAGCCCCTCGACCAGACCTACGTCGCGGCGGTGGTCGACTACGTGCGGGCGGAGGGCTTCTCCTACGTGGCCTTCTTCGACGGATCGCGCTGCTTCTTCGGCTACCTGACCTGGTCGCCCACGCTGCAGTCGGCCTCGTACCAGACGTTCTCGCAGCAGTACAACCAGCTGGTTTCGGCCGACTTCGCCAGCCTCACCGTCTCCGGCACGGGGAACACCCTGCGCCAGGCGATCGCCGGGTAGCGCCGCCGGCGGGCGGCGCTCCCGCCGGGCGGGCGAGGCGTGGCCCGCCGCTCAGGTCTGTCAGCGCTCGACCCGGAGCGCGGGATGGCCGCGCCACGCCGGCATGGAGCTCATGTACTCGCGGGTGGCCCGTTCGGCGGAGAGGCGGTCGAGGCCGTCCTTGCGCATCGACCACTGGGTCATCCTCTCGAAGCGCTCCTCGAAGGGCTGCAACTCGCCGCTCTCCGTGGTGCAGTGCGTGCAGTAGGGGATGGCGGCGTCGCCCCGGGCATGATCCGCCGCCGACGTCAGGGGCATGCCGCAACTCAGACAGCTGGTCACCGCGCTCATGAGACCTCCTCCTCGTGGTGGACTGTTGGCGTGTCGGCGGCGGCCCGGAGCAGGTCGCCGAGACCCTTGATGAGGGCCATCCGCGTGGCCGCCGGCAGAGCGGCAACGGCGCGGAGGAAGCGATCGTCGACGGCCTGGCCGGCCAGTGCCAGGAGCTGCTGGCGGCCGCCGTCGGTGAGCCAGACGAACACCCTCCGCTGGTCCCGGCCGTCGCGCATCCGCTCGACGAGCCCCTTGGCCTCGAGGCGCTGGACCACCTCGCTGGCGGTGGCGCGGCTGATGCCGAGATGGCTGGCCTGCTCCCCAACGGTGAGCGGCCCCGACGCGGCCAGATGGCGCAGGAAGGCAAGCATCCGCGGCGTCACCGAGGAGCCGCTGATGGCCTGCCGGGGCTCCTGGAACCGGCGCCACATCTCCCCGTAGAGGCGGGAGATCTCGGCGCCGTCGCGGACGGCCTCGGGGCTGGCCGCGCCACCGGCTGTGATCATCCCGGCTCCGATCGTCCGGCCCCGGCGCCGTTGCCGATGTTCTTCGTGACGAACATTTCGTCACGAATTATATGCGGGATGCCGCCCCTGTCAAGAGATTGGGATGGATGGCATCGTGATCACGGTCACGGTGGGCAGACCGAGGTTCTCTGCAGGGTGCAATCCCGATCCGGCCAGCTCCGCGCGAGGGCCGGACCCGTCAGCCGCCTCATGGCTCGGGCGACGGCACGGTCCTGCTCCTGCCCCACCACGGCGACTCCTGCCGCACGGAGTGCATTAGCAGGCTGAGGTCGGCCGATGTCCCATGCGGGTGTGCCGGCATACGGCGCATCGAAGTCCCCCTGCCTCCGTCGGATGGGCCCCCGCCCCACCGTCGAGCCCGACCCACCGTCGTCGGAGTATCAACGGCCTTCACCTTGAGCTTCGGGTATCCCGCCCGATTCCCACGACGCCCTGTCCGGCGGGTGCGCCAGGAGCTTGGACGCCCACTTGGTCTGCATGGGCACCCCTGGAGGCCGAGCTTCCGCGCCGCACCGGACGGTTCCGTTCACACGACTGTGACCGGGGCGTGATCTCGATCCGCCAAGCGCTTCCATACGATCGGATCGGGGACAGAGAGTTGAGGGAAGAGGGTGGCCGGGCTGGCTGATCTCGGGCATGCGGGGGCAGGAGGTACCGCGATACCGGGACGGGTCGCCGCCCACCGGCGGGGCGCCTCCGACCGCCTCCTCGACGCCGTCCTCCTCCCCTCGCGAGGCTGGGCGCGGGTGGCGGGGCTTGCGGTGGGCAGGCGGCACGCCTGGGAGTCCCTGGCGGACGCCGCCGGCGACCTCGGCGAGGGTGTCCTGGTCACCGAGGCCGGGCGCCCGGTTCACGTCAGCCCCGCCTTCGCCGCCTTGACCGGGTACCCGGCCGGAGAGATCCTCGCCATGGACTCGCTGGCCCCGCTCCTCCCCGCGGAGGAGAGGGAGGCCGGCCTGGCCCTTCTCGGTACGGAGATGGTGAGCAGCGCGGGTCATCGCTTCCCGCTCCAGCTGAGGGCGAAGGGTGGCCGCACCCTGTCGGTCCAGGTCGCGGCCCGGCCTCTGGCGGGCATCGGGCGGCGCCGCGTCCTCCTCCTGGTTCGCGACGTCACCGCCAACGGCAGGGCGGAGGGGATGCGGGCCATGCAGGTGGCCATCACCCGCACCCTCGGCATGACGCCCACCTTCGAGGCCGGCGCGCCTCGCATCCTCGAGGCCGTGGCGCGGGCCATGGGAATGCTGGGTGGAGAGGTCTGGCTGCTCGACCCCGATCGCGCCGTGCTGACCAGGCGGGCCTGCTGGTGGGCGCCCGGCGTGGACGGCGGCACCTTCGACCAGGAGCGATGGGACCTCGACGTGAAGATCGGCGCCGACCTGCCGGGCCGGGCGTGGGCCGCCGCGGCCCCGGTGATCGTCGCCGACCTCGCCCGCATCGCCGACCTGAGTGGCGGCGGCGCCGCCGCCTCCATGGGGATCACCTCCGGCATCGGGTTTCCGCTGCTCGCCGACGACAGCGTGGTCGGCGTCATCGCCCTGTTCGCCAGCTCCATGCCCGCCATGAGTCCCGCGGCCGTGGAGATCATGGTCGACTTCGGACGGCAGGCCGGGCACGTGCTGGAGCGGCGCAGGGCCGAGGCGGCGCTGCGCGACACCATGGCCCGGCTGGCGGAGGTCGCCGCCACCGATCCCCTCACCGGGCTGCGCAACCGGCGAGAGTTCGACCGGCTGCTCGCCACCATCCCACGCAAGCGCTTCGCCATCTGCGCCGTCGACGTGGATAACCTCAAGCGCGTGAACGACGGCTTCGGTCACGAGGCCGGGGACGCCCTGCTCCGCGCCGTCGGCCAGACCATGACGTCCAGCCTCCGCGGCTGGGATGTGGTGGCCCGCATCGGCGGCGACGAGTTCGCCGCGCTGATGGTGGACATCAGCGCCACCGAGACCGCCACCGCGGCGGAGAGGCTGCGCCGCACGATCCACTCGATCTCTGTCGCGTCCGGCCAGGCCCGCGTGAGCGTGGGATGGGCGGTCGGGGAGCCAGGGGCCGACCCCAGGGCGGTCGCCCGGCTTGCCGACACCCACCTGTACCGCGCCAAGGAGGGCGGGCGCGACCGCGTCTCCGGCGGGGAGATCGACCTTCCCTCCGGCCTCAGCCACCGATCCGAGTGGGCGGCCCGCGTCGACCACGCCCTGGCCCAGCGCGACCTCCGCATGGTGTACCAGCCCATCTGCCGTCTCTCCGACGGCACCGTCATCGGCAACGAGGCGCTGGCACGGCCCCACGACATGGGCGCGGGAGACAGCGTCGAGGATCTCTTCGCCGAGGCGCAGCGGATCGGGCGCATCCGGGACCTGGACTGGCTCTGCCGCCGGATCGCCATCGCCGACGCCCCCTGGCGCCTGCAGCCCGGCCGCGCCCTGTTCCTCAACGTCAGCGCGCTGACCCTGCTCGACCCCGTCCACGGGCCGGACCAGCTCATGCTCGTTCTCAAGGCCGCGGGGGCCCGCCCCGACCTGCTGGTGCTCGAGATCACCGAGCGGGAGATCATCACCGACCTCGCCCGGGTCCGCCGGGTGCTCGCCTCGTACCGGGCGCTTGGGGTCCGTTTCGCCCTCGACGACGTCGGCGACGGCCACTCGACCCTCGAGCTGCTGGCCGCCGCCAACCCCGAGTTCATCAAGATCGCCCGCAGCCTGACCATGACCGCGTCGCACTCGGGCTCGCGGGCGGCGATCCGGGCGGTCGTCTCCTTCGCCAAGGCGAGCGGAGCGTCGGTCATCGCCGAGGGCGTCGAGAACGAGCTGGCCGCGCGGCAGACCAGGGACCTGGGGGCCGAACTCGGACAGGGCTGGTGGCTGGCGCGTCCCGTCGAGGCCGACGGCCTCCAGGTCAAAGGCGCCCGATTCCTGGGGCGCCGCCCGGCCACCCGTGCGGGCTGACCCAGGCCGTGTGCCCCGACGGTGGGCCGGGGGCGCTCCGGGGACCTCGCGCTAGGGTGGTCCGCCATGGGTGAGATCCGGGTCCACGTCGAATCCGCCTCCCGCCGCACGTTCGCGGCCGCCCTCGACTGGCCGGGATGGTGCCGCTCAGCGAAGGACGAGGCGGGGGCGCTCACCGCCCTCCTCGCCTACGCGCCCCGCTACGCAGCCGTGGCCCGCGACGCCGGACTGCAGCTGCCCGGCGAGCCGGCGCTCCGGGTGGTGGGGCGGGTGCCCGGCTCGACGACGACCGATTTCGGGGCGCCGGACGTGCCGGCGATCGGCGACGCCGACGCGCTGGCCCCCGGCGAGGCAGCGCGACTGGTGGGACTCGTGGAGGCGTGCTGGAGGCGCTTCGACAGCGTCGCCGCGGCCAGCCCCGAGATCCTCCGCAGGGGGCCGCGCGGGGGCGGGCGCGATCGCGACGCCATCATCGATCACCTCCTCGCGACCGAGACGTCGCTGTGCGCCCCCAGGCTGGGGCTGCGCGGGCTGCGCGCCGCCAGGGGCGACGACGCCGGCATCACCGCCATGCGGGCCGCCATCGCCGCCGCCCTGGGCCCGGCTCCTCCCCCGCCGGGGGTCGGCCGGCCCGGCTGGCCGCCCCGCTACGCCGCCCGACGCATCGCCTGGCACGCCCTCGACCACGCCTGGGAGATGGAGGACCGCGGCATCGTCTCGCCCGGGGAGGCCGGCAACCCCACCCGGTGAGCCCCACTGCGCCCGGCACGCGCCGGGCCGGGTCGAAGACACCGGGCACCCGATGCGCTGCAACGACGGGTGCCGTCCGCCCGGGTCCGCGACCGGGAGGCCCGGGACCGGAGCGCGCCCGCCCCGGTCCCGCGATCCTCCCTCAGCTCAGATGCCCGGTTCGGTGACGCAGATCCAGCTCTCGGTGATGGTCTCGGTCTGACCGTTGCCGCCGCTGTTGATCAGCGTGGCCTTCAGCGTGCCAGATCCGTCCGCGTTCACCTGGGCGGTGACCGACGAGGCGGCTTCGTTGTCGTTGTCCCAGTCGGTGTCGCCGTAGCTGGCGAACTCGTACAGGCTGGTCGACGGGTACGACCCGGGGCCCGTGTAGGGCCCGATGTTGAAACCGAACTCGAGGTCGTTGCCGTTGACGGTGATGTCGGCCTCTGACGCGTCGGGTGCCGGCAGGACCTCGCTGGCCGCACCGGTCGTCTGCTCACCGTTGGTCACCCAGTCGGTGCAGCTGACCGCTCCGTTGCCCTCCCCGTCGTCGTAGAAGCCGCCGCTCGCGGTCACCTCGCCGGCCATCGTGTAGCAGCTGATGAGGGTGACCCCGCTGGGCGGGAAGTCGGCGGCGGCCACCTGGCAGCCGCCCGGCCCGGCGGTCGGCCCGCCCGCGGTGGCCGGTGTCGGCGTGGCCGCGGCGGTGGTCGTGATCGGCGTCGACGAGGTCCCTCCCGCGGGCGGCGTCGACCCCGACGAGTTGCTGGGCGTCTGCACGGAGATGCCGCACGACGAGATGACGAGGGCCATCCCGGCCAGGAAAAGGGGGAGGAGGGCGCGATTTCTCATGGGCAAGGAATGGTAGAGGTTCGATGGGGGTGACAGGCGACGCTTCCCCGGCCACCGCCCGATCGCGATCGGTCGGGGCCCGGGCCACCGCCCAGCCCCGACGGCGTTGCGGATGCGGTCGCAGCACCGCGCTCCCCGGTCGCCACCGAGCTGAGGGACGACGACGTCGATGCGGCACGGCTGATCGGCTCGGCCGGTCGCCGCCCGCACGGCGCCGAGGAGCATCCCGAAGTTCGCCTGCCTGCGCCGGTCCACCGCCTGCCGCGGCGGGCCGTCACCTCCGCCGCCAGAGGATCCCGCGCTCCTCGCACGGGGCGTCCAGCCGCCCGCACGGCAGCGCCGGTCGCGGGCGAGCACGGGCATTCCCCGCACCTCGAGGTGACCACCACCGCCCCGGCCATCCCGGCACGCCGCCGCGATGGCGGCGGCGTGACCGCCCCCCGGCCCCCGTCCTGTCCGCGGACGGTCAGACGTTGCCGGGCTCGGCCTCCACGTCGGGCTGGGTGGGCGTCTGGTCCTCGACGTCCAGGTCGTCCGCCGCCGGCGTCTCGCCGGCGCTCTCCGCTGTCTCGGGCAGAGCGGCGCGGGCGTGGCTGACCGAGGTGGCCTCGGCGCCCACGGGCTGGCGGCGCTCGCGGATTCGGGCCCGCTTGCCCACCTTCTCGCGCAAGTAGTAGAGCTTGGCGCGCCGGACCTCGCCGTGGCGGAGGACCTCGATCCTGTCGATCCGCGGCGAATGGAGCAGGAAGGTGCGCTCCACGCCCACGCCGTGCGAGGCGATGCGCCGGACGGTGAAGCTGGTGGCGGTCCCGATCTTGCCGTTGACGGCGATGACCACGCCCTCGAAGACCTGGATGCGCTCGCGGGTGCCCTCGACGACCTTGACGTGGACGCGGACCGTGTCGCCACTGCGCAGCACCGGCACCTCGGGCTTCTCCTGCTCGCGCTTCAGGAGCTCGATGACGTTCACTGTGTACCTCCAGCTATCGTGCGGGACCCTAACAGATCGGGTCGCCGGCGGCTTGTCGATTCATGGCTCTGCTGCCGGCGCCAGGCGGCGATGGCGGCGTGGTTACCACTGCGCAGCACCTCGGGAACCGTCCGGCCCTCGAAATCCGCGGGACGGGTGTAGAGGGGGGCCTCCAGGCCCCCACCGGCGGCCTCGGAGAAGGTCTCGTCGGCCAGCGACTCGGGGGATCCGACGACGCCGGGAAGGAGCCGGGCCACCGCGTCCACCACCGCCATGGCGGCGATCTCCCCCCCGCTCAGCACGTAGTCGCCGACGCTCAGCTCCTCGCCGATCTCCTCGCGCGCCCGCTCGTCGACGCCCTGGTAGCGGCCGCAGACGAGCAGCAGCGCGCTCTCCCCGGCGAGTTCGCGCGCGACATCCTGGTCGAGGCGCCGCCCCTGGGGGGACAGCAGGATGCTGCGCAGCCCCGGCACCTCGGCGCGGAGCCGGCGCACCGCCCGGATGAGCGGCTCGGGCTTGAGGATCATCCCCGGGCCGCCGCCGAAGGCGATGTCGTCGACCTGGCGGTGCCGGTCCCGCGTGAAGTCGCGGAGATCGTGGACGGTGAGGACGACGTCGCCGCTCTCCCGTGCCCGGCCCACGACGCCGACGCCGAGGGGCCCGGGGAAGACCTCGGGGAAGATGGTGAGGATGTCGAAGCGCACCGCCCCTACTCCTCCTCGTCCCAGGGGGTGAGGACGATGCGGCCCCCGGCGAGGTCGATCTCGGTGACGAACGCCGACACCATGGGGAAGCGGCGCTCCGCCGTCCCCCTGCCGACCACCAGGATGTCGTGGGCCGGTCCCGACTCGATGTCGGTCACCTCGCCGAGGGCGCGGCCCTGCGCGTCGACGGCGGCCAGGCCCACCAGCTGCCAGACGAACCACTCGCCGGGCGGGAGGTGCCGGACGGCCTGCGGCCGGACGCAGAGGTAGGCGCCGCGCAGCGGCGCCGCCGCCTCCGGCGTGTCGATGCCGTCGAAGCTGACCAGCAACTCGTCACCGGCGACGCCGCGGGCGGAGCGCACGGTGAGGACGGTGCCGGTCTGCTCGACGGTCAGCTTCACCCCGCGACGGAAGCGGCGCGCGTCACCACCCAGGCTCTCCACGCTCAGCTCGCCGCGGACGCCGTGGGGACGGCGCACCCGGGCGGCGCGGAGCAGGGTGGGACTGGACGGGCGAGGCCCGGCCGCTCCTCGGGGACCGCGGCTCATCGCTGCTCGGCGACCTCCACCTGGACCCGCTCGTGGGCACGCAGCCCCGCGGCGCGGACCACGGCGCGGACGGCGTCGATGTTGCGGCCGCCCTTGCCGATGAGCTTGCCGATGTCGGACTCCGCGACCCCCACCTCGATGATCGTGGTGCGGCCGTGGGGCAGGGCGCGAACGTTCACCGCCTCCGGGGCGCTGACCATTCGCTCGACGATGAAGCGGGTGAGGTCCACGTAGTCGGTCACTTGCCGGTCTTCCCGGCTCCCGGAGCCGCCTCCGCCACGGAAGCCGCCTCGTCGGTTGCCGCTGCGGCGGGCGCGTCCGCCACCCCGGCGGCCACCTCGTCAGCCTGCGGCGCGGCCGCCGGGGACTGCACCTCGGTCACCGCCGGCGTCTCCACCGCCTCGGAGGCCGCGGCGTGGCTCCGCCGGCTGTTGGCGGGCAGGATGCCCTGGGCGACGAGCAGGTCGCGGGCGCTGTCGCTGGGCCGGGCGCCCTTGCGCAGCCACTCGCGGACGCGGTCGGCGTCGATCTGCACCGACGCGGGCACGGGGAGCGGGTCGTAGAAGCCGAGCGCCTCGATGAAGCGCCCGTCACGCGGGCTGCGCGAGTCGGCGACCACCAGGCGGTAGAAGGGACGCTTCGTCGTCCCCATCCTCTTCAGCCGGATCTTGACCAAGGCCTCTCCTTTTGGTGAGCCCGGCACGGGTGGCCGGGTGACAGCGGGTGGGTGATCCTCATCGGGTGCATGCCGGTCATCGGGTTCGGCGTCCTCACGGCGTCGGCAGCCCGAACTGCGAGGGGTCCATGCCGCGCAGCTGGCGCAGCATGCGGGCCTTGCTGCGCACGCCCTTGCCGGTCCCCTTGCCGCCCATCGCCTTCATCATCGACTGCATCTGCTCGAAGCCCTTGAGCAGCCGGTTGACGTCGGCCATGGTGGTGCCACTGCCCAGCGCGACGCGGCGGCGCCGCGAGTTCTTCAGCAGCTCGGGATGGATGCGCTCGTGGGCCGTCATGGAGAGCACGATGGCCTCCATCCGCGACAGGTCCTTCTCCGTCGGGACCATGCCGCCCGCCTGCTTGAGCATCTGGCGGCCGCCGGGCAGCATGCCGAGGATGCCCTCCAGCGGGCCCATGTTGCGGAGCTGGCGCATCTGCTCCAGCCAGTCGTTCATGGTGAAGCGGCCCTGCAGCAGGCGCGTCGCCGCCTCCTCCGCCTTCTTCTCGCTCATCTGCGACTGGGCCCGCTCGACGAGGGTGAGGATGTCGCCCATGCCGAGGATGCGCGATGCCATCCGCTCCGGCTGGAAGGGTTCCAGCTCCGAGACCTTCTCCCCCACCCCGGTGAAGAGGATGGGCTTGCCCATCGCCTCCTTCATGGAGAGCGCCGCACCGCCCCGGGCGTCGCCGTCGAGCTTGGTCAGGATCACGCCGTCGACGCCCACCTGATGGTCGAATTCGCGGGCGACGTTCACCGCCTCCTGCCCGGTCATGGCGTCGACCACCAGCACCGTGTCGTGGACGGTCAGCTTCTTCCTGATGTCCTTCAGCTCGTCCAGCATCACCTGGTCGATCTGCAGGCGACCGGCGGTGTCGAGGATGACCACGTCGCAGTTGAACCGCCTGGCCTCGTCCAGCCCGCGGCGGCAGAGTTCGGCGGGCTTGCTCTTGCCGTCGGGCATGGCCACGGGGATCTGGTTGTCCTTGCCCAGCTTCTCCAGCTGCTGCGCGGCGGCCGGGCGGTGCGTGTCGGCGGCGACCAGGAGGGGGCGGTGACCCTCGCGCCGAGTCGCCAGCGCGAGCTTGGCGCAGGTGGTCGTCTTGCCGCTGCCCTGGAGGCCGATGAGCATCACCACGGTGGGCGGCTGCGGCTGGTAGTGGAGCTTGCGCTGCTCGCCGCCGAGCGTGGTCACCAGCTCCTCGTTGACGATCTTCACGATCTGCTGCCCCGGGGTCAGCGACTCGAGGACGTCGGCGCCGACCGCGCGCTCGCGGATGCGGTCGACCAGCGCGCGCGCAACCTTGAAGTTGACGTCGGCCTCGAGCAGGGCGAGGCGCACCTCGCGCATGCCCAGCTCGACCTCCTCCCTGGTCAGGCGGCCGCGCCCGCTCAGGGATTTGAAGATCTCGCCGAGCCGGTCGGAGAGGGAGTCGAACATGTCAGTCGGCCCGGGAGCGCAGCCGCGCGATGCGGGTCCGCAGCTCGCTCTCGATGGCATCGCGGCGCGCCAGCTCCCGGGCGTGCCCCAGGCTCTCCTCGAAGTGCTCCAGCTGGGCCAGGGCCCGCCGGACCAGGTCATGGGCGCCGCTGCGGCTGCAGCCCAGGTGCTCGGCCAGCTCGCTGAACGACCAGTCCTGGTCGAGATGGAGGTGGCAGGCGAGCCGCTGGTGCTCGGTCAGCAGCGGTCCGTACACGTCGAGGAGCCGCTGCAGGCGGGCGTTCCGGGCCAGCGCGTCGCGCGCCACCTCGCCCGGCGCGGCCGGGGGGCGGGAGCTCATCGTCGCTGTCAAGGGCAAAGCCTGGACAGTGTACCGGTCCGGGCCGCCCGCGGGTGGCCACCGGGTCGGTGATGGTCACCCGACAGCTGAAGCCCGATCGTGGTGACCGCCATTGTCTACCAATCAGGTAGTCTTATGGCATGACCGCGTCATCGCGCGCCGCCCCGGCTTCGCGGCCCGGCGCCGAGCGCGGAGAATGGCATGTCACCGATGCCCCGCCGCAGCGGCGGGCATCCTCCCCGGCTTCAGGAGCCACCATGCCGACGCTGACCGACGCATCCATCTCCAGCGATCCCCAGGAGTTCGACGGCGCCTTCGTCCGAGCGCTCGTCGAGGGCCGCTCCGGCGTGGTCGCCAAACTCCCCTCCAAGCGGAAGATCGACGCGGTCATCGAGAGCATCCTCGGCCTCCTCTTCCCGCAGCACACGGCGGACGTCGAGGCGACGCAGGAGCAACTGGTCGCCCGCCTGACCCTGCTCCGCGGCGACCTCTCCCGCATGCTCGGCAGCGTCGTCCCGCGCCAGCACGCGGCGGCCCTGGCGACGCGCTTCATCGAGAGGCTGCCGGAGATCCACACGCACCTCCGCGAGGACGCGGAGGCGATCATGCAGGGCGACCCGGCGGCGGAGAGCCTCGACGAGGTCATCGTCGCCTACCCCGGCTTCCTCGCCATCGCCGTCCACCGCGTGGCCCACGAGCTGCACGCCCTCGGCGTCCCCGTCCTCCCCCGCCTCCTCTCCGAGGCGGCGCACGCCAGGACGGGCATCGACATCCACCCCGGCGCCAGCATCGGGCGCTCCTTGTGCATCGACCACGGCACCGGCATCGTCATCGGCGAGACGGCGGTGATCGGCGACAACGTCAAGCTGTACCAGGGGGTGACGCTGGGTGCGCTCAGCGTCTCCAAGGCGGCGGCCGGCTCCAAGCGCCATCCCACCATCGAGGACCGCGTCGTCATCTACGCCAACGCCACCGTCCTCGGCGGCGACACCACGGTGGGCCACGACACGGTGATCGGCGGCAACGTCTGGCTCACCACCAGCGTGCCGCCGGGGTCGTTCGTCCACCACACCAGCCAGGTGACCGTGCGCAGCGTGGCCGACACGCTGGCCAGCTCCGACTATTCGATCTGACAGTGGAGGAGGGAACCATCCATGCCCGTTGACAGCATCCTCGCGACCATCGGCAACACCCCGCACGTCCGCATCAACCGCCTCTTTGATCCGCGGGTCACCGTCTGGGTGAAGCAGGAGCGGGTGAACCCCGGCGGCAGCATCAAGGACCGCATCGGGCTGGCGATGATCGAGGACGCCGAGAAGGACGGCCGCATCGGGCCCGGCTCGGTGATCATCGAGCCCACCAGCGGCAACACCGGCATCGGCCTGGCCCTGGTGGCCGCCGTCAAGGGGTACCGGCTGATCCTCTGCATGCCGGAATCATTCTCCATCGAGCGCCGCCGGCTGATGAAGGCGTACGGCGCCGAGCTGGAGCTGACCCCCCGCGAGCTGGGCATGAAGGGGGCCATCGCCCGCGCCAACGAGCTGCAGGCGCAGACGCCCAAGTCGTGGATCCCCATGCAGTTCGACAATCCGTCGAATGTCGACGTGCACCGCCGGACCACCGCCCGCGAGATCCTCGAGGACTTCCCCGAGGGGCTCGACTACATCATCAGCGGGGTCGGCACCGGCGGCCACATCACCGCCATCGCCGAGGTGCTCAAGCCGAAGTGGAGCGGGCTGCAGGTCTTCGCCGTCGAGCCCACGCTGTCGCCGGTCCTCTCCGGCGGCACGCATTCCCCCCACCCCATCCAGGGCATCGGCGCCGGCTTCATCCCCGGGGTGATGCGCGTCGACCTCCTCGACGGCGTCATCCAGGTCGCCCCACCGGATGCCATGGAGTACGCGCGCCGGGCCGCACGCGAGGAGGGGATCCTCATCGGCGTGTCCTCGGGTGCGTCGCTGGCCGCCGTCGCGCAGAAGATCCCCGAGGTCCGCGACGGGGCTCGGATCCTCACCGTGACGTACGACACCGGCGAGCGCTACCTCTCCGTGGACGGGCTCTTCCCCGCCTGACCCGCAGCGGCCGGCATGGCCTAATCGTCTGACGCCGGATCATCCCCGGAGCGCCCGGGGTGCTGGATGGGCCGCCTACGCGGACGGCTCCTCCAGCACGCCGGCGAAGAGGGCGTCGAGGTACGCCCTCGGCTCGAAGACGTTGAGGTCGTCGATGCCCTCCCCGAGGCCGACCAGCTTGACGGGGACGCCGAGGTCCTCCTCGATGGCGAGGACGGTGCCGCCCCGCGAGCTGCCGTCCAGCTTGGTGAGCACGATCCCGGTGAGCTTCAGCGCCTGGTCGAAGACGCGGGCCTGGGTGATGGCGTTCATCCCCGTCGGCGCGTCGATGACGAGCAGCACCTCGTTGGGCGCCTCGGGGATGAGGCGCTGCACCACGTTGCGGATCTTGGCCAGCTCCGCCATGAGGTTGGTCTTGGTGTGGAGCCGCCCGGCCGTGTCCACCAGCACGCAGTCGATGCGGCGGGCCATGGCCGCCTGCAGGGCGTCGAAGACAACCGCCCCCGGGTCCGCCCCCGGCTGGTGGGCGACGACGTCGCTGCCGCTGCGGTCCGCCCAGATCCGCATCTGCTCGATGGCGGCGGCCCGGAACGTGTCGGCGGCGGCGATCAGCGTGGTGCGGCCCTCCGCATGCAGGCGGTGGGCGAGCTTGCCGACGGTGGTGGTCTTGCCGCTGCCGTTGACGCCGACCGCCAGCAGCACGGCGGGCACGCCCTCCAGGTCGAGGCGGCGGTCCCGCGCCTCGAGGACGTCGAGCATCTCGGCCTTGAGGGCTCGCAGGGCCTGCTCGGGAGTCGACAGCCTCTCGTCGCGAACCCTGGCCCGCAGCCGCTCCACCATCCGCTCCGAGATCACCGGGCCGCAGTCGGCGCCGACGAGGACCTGGAGCAGGTCCTCGTAGAAGGCGTCGTCCAGGTCCCGGCGCAGCAGGACGGTGTCGCGGACCTGCTCGCTGAAGCTGAGCGAGGCGCGGTCCATGCGCCGCGACATGCGCCGCCACCACGCCTCCCGCCCCGGCCGGCGGCTCATCTCCTCGCTCATGAGGCGGCGCGGCGCAGCGGCGACCGGCCGGAGCCGATCGCGATGGCGCTCTCCTCGGCGCGCGCCGGAAGCCGCACGGACAGCACGGTGGTGACCCCCTCGCGGTCGATGGTCACACCGTAGAGCGCGTCCGCCACCGCCATGGTCATGTGGTTGTGGGTGACGACGAGGAACTGCTGGCGCTGCGCCAGCCGGGTGAGCAGGCGGGTGAAGCGCGCGACGTTGGCGTCGTCGAGGGCGGCGTCCACCTCGTCGAAGACGTAGAACGGCGACGGGTTGACGTGTTCGAGGGCGAAGATCACCGCCATCGCGGTGAGCGCCCGCTCCCCGCCGCTCAGATGGCTGAGGGGCTGGAGACGCTTCCCCGCCGGCTGGGCGAGGATCTCGATGCCGGGGAGCCGCTCGCCGTCGGGCGCCGCCTCGTCGCCGTCCCCGTCCGCTGCCGGCAGCTCGGCCTCCTGGAGGTGCAGCGTCGCCCGCCCCCCGGGGAACAGCTCGCCGAACAGCCCGGCGAAGTGGACGCTGACGTCACCGAACACGGCGTCGAAGCGGCGTCCCGCCTCGACCCCCAGGCGGCGGGCGAGGTTGCGGATCTCCCCGGCGGCGACGGCGAGGTCCTCGCGGTCGGCCCGCTGCCGGGCCACCCTCTCGGCGAGGGCCTGGTGCTGCTCCGGCGCCAGGGCGTTGACCGGGCCCATGGCGGCGATGCGCCGCTCCAGGCGGGTGATCTCCCGCTCCGCCCGTTCCGCCGCCGCCGCGTCCAGCTCCGGGGCGTCCTCGACCACCTCGCCGCGCACCGAGTCCGCCAGCTCGGCGACCCGCATCTCGGCGACGCCCACCTCGTCCCCGGCCGCGTTCACCTCGTCCTCGGCGCGGGCCAGGGCGACCCTCACCTCGGACCGCTCCGACTCGGCGGCGGCGATCCCCGCCTCCAGCTCGCCCAGGGGGAGGCTGGCGCGGCGCAGCCGCTCTTCGGCCTGCGCCACCTGACCGGCGGCCGAGAGGGCCACGGCGGAGGCGTCGCCGCTCCGCGCCAGGGCGGTCAGGACGTCGGTCTCGGCCGCCGCCACGCGCTCCTCCGCCTGGGCGACCCGACCGCCCGCCTCGGCGCGCCGCCGCAGGCCGTCGGAGCGCAGGCGTTCCACGTCGTCGTGCTCCCGGCGCATCCCGGCGAGCTCCTCCCGCGCCGCGGCGAGCTGGCCCGCCAGCGAGGCCTCCCGGCCGTCGCGATCGGCCGCCTCCCGGCTCGCCCGCTCCCTGGCAGCCCGGACCTGCTCGGCCTGCTCCAGCCGCCGGGCCGCCTCCACCGCGGCGGCCGTGGCCGCCTCGAGGGCCCCGGCGGCGGCCTCCCGGCGGCGGCTCACCTCCGCCTCCAGCGAGGGGAGGCGCCTCTCCTCCGTCTCCAGAGCCGCCCGTGCCGACGCGGCGGGGGCGGCGGCCTCGGCGACCTCGCGGCGGCGGGCGCTGAGATCGGCCGCGGCGGCGGCCGCGGCGCCGTCCGCGACGGCCACCTCCTCCGACAGCCGCCGCACCTCGGCGTCGGCCCGGGCCTCCGCCTCGCCCGCGGCGTGCGCCGCCGCCCCGGCCTCGCGGGCGGCCTCCACCAGGCGGAGGGTGGCCCCGTGCCCGCCCCCGGCCCGGACTCCGGCCGCGGTGACGACGGTGCCGTCGGGGAGCACCGCCCGCCCGGCTCCGCCGGCGGCGACCCGTCGCGCCGCGGCCAGGTCGGGCACCATCCAGGTCGCGCCGAGGCAGTGGGCGGCGGCCCGGCCGGCCCCCGGCGACACCAGGACGGCGGAGAGGGCGGGACGGGCCTCTCCCGCCTGCAGCGCCGGCGGCCGCGTCTCCGCGCCGCCGTCGCCGGCGAGGAACACCTCCTCGCGCAGATCGGCGGCGCGGAGGAACCCCAGGGCGAGGTCGAGGTCGCCGACGATCCAGGCGCCGAGATGCGGCTCCAGCGCCGCCTCGAGGGCCGCGGCGTCGGCGGGGTCGCGAACCCGCAGCGAATCGATGAGGCGGGTGGCCCCCAGCTCGGCGGCGTGGGCGGTGACGGACCCGCTGCCCCCCAGAGCGCCCTCCACCTGGCCCTGCAGGCTGGCGGCCCGGGCGATCGACTGGGCCGTCGCCTCCCGGGCGGCGAGGAGCCCCGCCTCCGCCCGCCGCAGCGCGGCGCGGGCCGCCTCCAGGGCGGCGGCGCCGTCCGCGGCAGCCTTCTCGGCACGGGACGCGACGGCCTCGGTCTCCCGCAGGCGCGCCTGGGCGTCATCGGCGATCGAGCGCAACCCGGCCACCCGCCGTCCCGACTCCGCCAGCTCCTCGCTCTGGGAGCGCACCGCCTCCTCGAGCAGCGACGCCCGCGCCGCCGCCTCACGGCCGGCGGCCTGTGCGAGCGCCGCGGTCTCCCCCATGCGGGCCAGGTCGGCGTCCGCCGCGGCGAGCACGCGTCGCGCCTCCGCGGCATCGCCCGCGGCCGCGCCGCTGCGCGCCTCCAGCTCGGTGAGCGAGGCCTCCAGCCCCTCGAGGCGCCGCTGGACGTCGGCACCCGACCCGGCTAGGTCCACCAGCGCCCCGCCCGCCTCGCGCTCGTCGAGGAGCGCCCGGGCGAGGTCGAGGCGGGCGTCGGCCCGCCGCAGCACGCTGGTGGTGATGCGGTCACCGAACCGGCGCGTCTCGCCCCCGGCACGCTCGGCGGCAACGCGCGCCGCCTCCAGCTGCTGGGCCGCCAGCCGCTGGGCCGCACGCGCCCTCTCCAGGTTCTCGCGCTCGGCGTCGAGCCTCTCGGCATATCCGGAGTCGGCGAGCCGGGCGGCGTCGAGCCGGCGTTCGGCGGCGTCCAGGCGCCGCCGGGCCTGCTTGAGCTGCGCCCGCGCAGAGCGCCACTCCTCGCGGGTGAGGCTGCCCCGCAGCTCGCCGAGCCGCCCGGAGAGGCCGCGCAGCTCGAGTGCGGCCTCCGTCTCTGCGGCCAGCAGGCGGAGCCGCGGCTCGGTCTCCCCGAGCCGGTCGACCAGCCGCTGCACGGCGACATCGACGTGCTCCAGCCGGCGCAGGGCGTCGTCGCAGGCGACGCGCAGGGGGCGGACCCCGGCCGCCTGCTCGACCAGGCTGCGCCGCTGGCGCGGCGTCGCCTCGATGATCGCCTCGATGTCGTTCTGCGCGACGACGGCATAGCCGTGCTGGGTCAGCCCCGTCCCGCCGAGAAGGCGCTCGACGTCGCGGAGGCGGGCCCGATCCCCGTTGATCCTGTACTCGACCTCGCCGCCCCGCACCACGCGGCGGCTCACCGCCACCTCGGCGTCGTCGGCCGGAAGGCCGCCGTCCTCGTTGTCGAGGACCAGCTCGACCTCGGCCACCCCCATCCGCGGCCTGCCCTGGCCGCCGGCGAAGATGACCTCGTCGAGGCGGCTGCCGCGCAACTCCCTCGCGTTGGTCTCCCCCAGCGCCCAGCGGATGGCGTCGACGAGGTTGCTCTTGCCGCTGCCGTTGGGGCCCACCACGCCGGTGATGCCCGGCTCGAAGCGGATCTCGCTGCGCAGCGCGAAGGTCTTGAACCCGCTGAGAACGACCCGGCGCAGCCTCATCCGCCGGATTCTCCCTGCAGGCTCAGCTCGGCGTCAACATCTGGGGTCGGCGCCGGGCCGGCACCACAAGATGTCGGGGCCGCGATCACGTCGGCGGCGTGGACGAAGGAGAGGGGCGGTGGCGGCCGCGCCCGCCGCGATGACCCCGGCGGGTGTGCTTGCGGACCTCCGGCTCGGGCTCGGGCTCGGGCGCCGGCTCCGGCTCGGGACGGCGGCCGGTGATGACGCGGAGCATGCCGAGGAGGCCGCGGCGCGGCTTCCCCGGCGCGGCCGGCGCCGCGGCGGCCGCGGACCGGCCCGGGGACGCGCTGCGATCGGCGGCGACCTCGGCGACACGGCGCCGCACCCTGACCGACTCGGCGGCGGGGGCGTGCGGAGGCGCCGGCCGGGCCCGGGCGGCGGCGTGGGCGGGGACGGGGACGGCGGGGGCGGAGACGCCCAGGCGCTCCAGGGCCTGGCTGGCGGCGGCCTGCTCGGCCGCCTGCTTGGTGCCGCCGCGGCCCTCGCCGACGACACGGCCGCCCACCACCGCCTCGGCCCGGTACTCGCGCCGGTGTCCGGGGCCGCCGACGGCGGCGACGCGGTAGCCGGGGGTCGAGTTGAAGCGCTCCTGGGCGAGCTCCTGGAGCTTGCCCTTGTGGTTCTCGTCGCTCCACTCGTCGAGGTCGCCGATGCTCTGCAGGAAGACGCGGGTGGCGACCCGGTATCCCTGGTCGAGGAAGATGGCGCCGATCATCGCCTCGAAGCTGTTGGCGAGAAGCGACGGCAGCTGCCGCGCGCCGGTCTTGGCCGCGCCCTTGCCGAGCAGGAGGGTGTCGCCCAGCCCCAGGCGCTCCGCCAGCTTGGCGAGCGAGAGGGTGTTGACGAGGGCGGCGCGCAGCTGGGTCAGCTGGCCCTCGTCGTGGCCGGGGAAGCGTTTGAAGAGGTTCTCCCCGGCGACCAGCTCGAGGACCGCGTCGCCCAGGTACTCCAGGCGCTCGTTGTCGTGGCCGGGCCCGGCGGGTGCCCCCCGCTCGTTGTTCCACGAGGCGTGGGTCATCGCCTCGCGCAGCAGGGAGGGGCGGCGGAAGGTGATGCTCAGGCGGGCGGCGAGGTCGTCGAGCCGCCGCTGCTCCGCCGCCGTCAGCTCCGGCTGGCGGAAGCTCTCGAAGGCGGACATCTCGGAGGGGGGCGCGTCGTCGGCCTGCCCCTCGGCGATGGCCGCCTCCCGCGCCGGCGGCACCCCGGGCAGGGGCTCCATCGCCTGCGGCTCGGAGGCCGGTGCCTTGTGCGAGCGCCCCCGGCTGCGATGCCGCCGGGCGGCCGCCGCCGGGGCCGCCGCCTCGACGCTCGGGGAGGGTGCGGGCGCGAGAGCCGCAGCCGGCGGCTCGGCGGGGGCGGGGACCGCGGGCGCGGCACCGGGGAGCACCCGCTCCGCGGCGTCCTCGGGCGACGTCGCCGCCGCCCTGGGGCGGCGCGACCGGCTGCGGCGGCGGCGCGGCACCGCCCCCGGGGAGGGCTCCATCGGGTCGGCCACCGCCGGCTCCGCCTCGGGGACGGAGACGATGACCGGCAGGGGGACCCAGACCGGCTCGGAGGGATCGGCCCAGCCCGACGGGGCGGCGGCCGCGGGCGGGGCGGTCGGCGTGCCCGTCGCGGAGGCGGACGGAGGTTCAGCGGGGGCGACGGCCCCCGGGACGGCGACCTCGTCCGGCGGCGGAGCGGCGGCTAGCTGGCCGCTCCGCTCTTCTCCTGGATGTACTCCCACGCCTGGGACACGGTCCCGATCCTCTCCGCGTCCTCGTCGCTGATCTCCATCTGGTACTCCTCCTCGAAGGCCATGATCAGCTCCACGAGGTCCAGCGAGTCCGCGTTGAGATCCTCGACGAACGACGCCCCCGGCGTCACCTTGTCCGGCTCCACGCCGAGTTGATCGGCGACGATCGTCTTGAACCGGTCGAACGTCACGTCTGGCATCAGTCGTCAGTCCTTCTGTGTCGTCGGCGTGAGCCGCTTGGGATTGGTGGGGAACGATAGCGTTGGGAGGGGGGTTGTCGCCAGTGGGCGAACCGGCGGGGGGTGGGCGGAAGGCGTAGAGACCCGACGCGCCGTCGAGGGGGGTGGCGGGGGTGACCTCCTGAATTGAGGCGGCGGGAGCGGGGGCCTCCGCCGGATGGGCCGCGGTCGCGGGGCGGCGGCGGCGCGCCGAGCTCGGCGACCCGGCCGGCCCGGCGTGCTCGGCTGGAATATCGGGCACGATGTCCTCTGATCTTAACGGGGGATGGGCGTCCCCCGGCCGCTAAGCCCCCATTCCACCGTCGATCTGGAGGACGCAGCCGGAGATGTAACCGGCCTCGGGGAGGGCGAGGAAACGGATGGCGGCGGCCACGTCCTCGACCTTCCCCACCCGGCCGAGGGGGATGGCGGCGAGAGCCGACGACAGCACCTTGTCGCCCAGCGCCGCCGTCATGTCGGTGTCGATGAACCCGGGGGCCACGGCGTTGACGGTGATCCCCCGCGAGCCGACCTCGCGGCACAGGCTCTTGGTGAGCCCGATGAGCCCGGCCTTTGCGGCTGAGTAGTTGGCCTGGCCCGGGTTGCCGATGACCCCGGCGATGCTGCTCACGTTGATGATGCGGCCGGAGCGCTGGCGCAGCATCGGCCGCAGCGCCGCGCGGCACACGTGGAAGGCGGCGGAGAGGTCGATGGCGATGACCAGGTCCCATTCGGCGTTGGTCATCCGCACGGCGAGGTTGTCGCGGGCGATGCCGGCGTTGTTGACGACGATGTCGATGCGCCCGAGCTGCTCCACGGTGGCATCGACCATGCCCTGCGCCGCGGCGGGGTCGGCGATGTCGGCGTCGAGGCTGACCGCGCGGACTCCGAGGGCGCGCGCCTCCTCGGCGGTCTCCTCGGCGATGCCGGGGTGGCCGGCGCGCGCATCGGCGGGCGCGGAGTAGCTGAGGGCGACGTCGGCGCCGGATCGGGCGAGGGCGAGGACGGTGGCCCGGCCGATGCCCTTGGACCCACCGGTGACCAGGGCGACCTTGCCGGCGAGCGCGGCCTCAAACACGGGTGCCTGCCGGCGGGCGCGGGGCACGTGCTGGGGGCGCCTGGAACACGGACCGTAGAGTACTCGACGGACGGTCCCCGGGTCCGCTCATTCGCCCCCCTCGGCCGCCAGGCGGCCGGCGAGATCCGCGGCCGCGCTCAGCGAATCCACGCAGAGGGCCGGGATGCCCGGCGCGGCCCGCCGGGCGAGCCCGGTGAGGACGGCCCCGGGGCCGACCTCGACCAGGGCCTGGACGCCCATCTCCACCATCCGCCGCACCGAGGCCTCCCATTGCACGGGAGACCCCATCTGCCGCCGCATCCGGTCGCGCAGGATCTCCACGTCGGTGACGGGATCCGCGCCGACGTTGGTCACCACGGGCACCCGCGGCGCCCGCAGGGGCGCGGCGTCCATCGCCCTGGCGAAGGCGGCGGCGGCATCCGCCATCAGCGGGGAATGGAAGGCGCCGCCGACCCTGAGCGGCACGACGCGCCGCGCGCCGGCGGTGCGGGCCAGGTCGCCGGCGGCGGCCACGGCGTCCTCGGTGCCGCTGATCACCACCTGCCCGGGGGCGTTGAGGTTGGCGACCACGACGGTCCCGTCCACCCGCTCGCACAGCCGGGCCAGCTCCACCGCGTCCAGGCCGAGGACGGCGGCCATCGTCCCCTGGGTCATCGCCGCCATGAGGCGGCTGCGCTCGATGACCAGGCGCAGCGCGTCCTCCGGCGCGAGCGCGCCGGCGGCGGCGCAGGCGGCGAACTCCCCGACCGAGTGGCCGGCGACGACCACCACGTCGAGACGGCTCGGCAGCGCCGCCGCCAGCACCATCTCGGTGAGCACCAGCGCCGGCTGGGCGATCTCGGTGCGCCGCAGCGCCGCGTCGTCGTCGCCTCCCCAGGCCGGGGCGAGGTCGACGCCCGCGGCGGCCGCGACGGCTCGCAGACGCCCGCCCAGGTCGGTGCCGTCGAGACCGGCGGCCATCCCCGGCGTCTGGCTCCCCTGACCGGGGAAGCAGAGTGCGATGCGCAGCACGGCCAGGCGGGCGACCGTCCCGAGAGCAGGCGGATCGCCGCCTACTCGGTGGCGATCACCTCGCGGCCGTCGTAGTGGCCGCAGTTGGGGCAGACCCGGTGCGGCAGCCGCGGCTGCTTGCACTGCGGGCACGGGTTGAGCGTGGGCAGCTGCAGCGCATGGTGGGCGCGCCGCGTGTCACGGCGGCGGCTCGACACCCGTTGCTTTGGAAGGGGCATGACGTCTCCACTGAAGGACGAGGCCGCGCGGCCGGAGGCGCGCCGCGACCGGGCCGCAGTATACGGGATCGGCGCCGACATGACGGCGGGGGCCCGCCCGGGAGACGGACTGTCAGCGGCGGCGCGGCGGCGGGGTCAGCGCCTTGAGACCGCGCCGGACGGTGGTCGTCGCCTTGACGAGCTGCTCCTCGAGACCGGTCATGACGGCTCGGACGTACTCGTCCGCCTCGGCCGCCACGCGCTGGGCGCGCTCCTCCGCCTCGCGCAACAGCACCGCCGATCGCTCCGCCGCGATCGCCGCCACGGCGTCCGCGGAGACGAGCTGCTCGGCCTGTGCGTGCGCCTCGTCGAGGAGGCGCCGGATCTCCGCCTGGGCCTGGGCGCGCAGCGCCGCCACCTGCGCCCGACCCTCCTCGACCAGGTGCCGCGCCTGCTCCTGGGCCTCCTCGCGGAGCTGGGCCGCCTGCTCCTCGGTCCCCACCAGGATCCGCTCCCGCTCGTCGAGGAGATCGCGGGCCTCCACCAGCTCATCGGGCAGCGAGGTCCGGATCCGGTCGAGGAGATCGGTCAGCTCCGCGTCGTTGACGACGACGTTGCCGCTGAAGGGGACGCGGCGGGCGTCCCCGACGAGGGCGTCCACGGCGTCGAGCACGTCGAGGACGGAGGGCACCCCCACCCCCTCGGAGCCGGTCGGGTCGCTCACCTGGGCTCGCCGAAACGACGGCGGATGGCCTCCGCCGTGGCCGGAGGCACCAGCTCGGTGATGTCCCCGCCCAGCCGGCCGATCTGCTTCACCATCGACGAGGACATGAAGATGTTCTCCGCCGACGTCATGAGGAAGACGGTGTGGATGCCGGGGCTGAGGCGGCGGTTCATCAGCGCCATCTGCAGCTCGGTCTCGAAGTCGCTGAGGGCGCGGAGGCCGCGGACGATGGCGATGGCGCCCACCGCCTCGGCGTGGTGCACGGTGAGCCCCTGGAAGGTGTCGACGGTGACGCTGCCGTCGAGGCTGGCGACGGCGGAGCGGATCATATCCAGCCTCTCCTCCACCGTGAAGAGCGGCTCCTTGGCCGGATTGCGCAGCACCGACACCACGACGCGGTCGAAGATCGCCGTCGCCCGCTCCAGGATGTCGAGGTGGCCGAGCGTGATGGGGTCGAAGCTCCCCGGGTAGAGGGCCACACGCTCGCTCATGGGTTTGTCTTCTCTCGGTCCTGGGGTCGGTACATCGTCAGATCGGTGAGGCCGTAATGGGCCGTCCGCACCGCGGCCATCGTCCCCAGGGTGTCGGGCATCGGCCGTGCGCGGTGATGTTCGCACACGATGAGAGGCGGTGCCAGGTCGCCGAGGACCTGCAGTGCCGCCAGCATCTCGTCGTCCTGGTAGGGCGCGTCCACGTAGCACACGTCCGCCTCCACCGCCGCGGTGGGCCGGCGGCGCAGCCAGGGCACGGCGTCGGCCGCCACCAGCTCCACGCGGTCCCGGCACCCGAAGCTGTCGGCGTTGACGCCGATGACGCGAAGGCTCTCCCGTCCCCGGTCCACGAAGGTCACCCGGGAGGCGCCGCGGCTCAGCGCCTCGAAGCCCACCGACCCGGCGCCGGCGTAGAGGTCGAGAAAGCGGGCGCCCGCCACCTCACCGCCGAGGATGTTGAAGAGCGCTTGGCGGACCATGCCGCGGGTCGGCCGCAACACGTCGAGCCCCCTGGGCGTGGCGATGCGCCGGCCCCTCCAGTCGCCCCCGGTGATCCTCGTCTCCGCCAGCTTCGCCATCCGCCGCTCCCGCCGCCCGCTCAGTCCAGGTCGAAGACGGCGCGGTAGCCGTGCATCGCCTCGCGCAGCGGCGCGTATGCGGTGAGCTCGGGATCGCGATCCAGCCAGCCCATGGCGGCGGCACGGGCGCGCTGGGCCAGGGCGACATCGAGCAGGTCGGCGGCGCGCATCTCCGGAAGCCCGTGCTGGCGGAGGCCGACCACCTCTCCGGGCCCGCGGAGGCGGAGGTCCATCTCGGCCAGGTCGAAGCCGCTCTGCGTCGTCTCCAGCGCCCGCAGCCGTGCCGATCCGTCGGGGTCGGCCTCTCCCTCGAAGAGCAGGCAGTGAGCCTGGTGCCGGTCACGCCCCACCCGCCCGCGCAGCTGGTGCAGCTGGGCGAGGCCGAAGCGCTCGGCCGCCTCGATGACCATGATGCCGGCGTTGGGGACGTCGACGCCGACCTCGACGACCGACGTCGCCACCAGGATGTCCGCCGCGCCGGAGGCGAAGCGGGACATCCTCGCCTCCTTCTCCCGCGCCGGCATGCGCCCGTGGAGCATCTCGAGGCGAAGGTCGGGGAACACCTCGTCCGCCAGGCGCTGGTGCTCGGCGGTCACGGCCTTGGCACCGAGGCTGTCCGACTCCTCGATCAACGGGCAGATGACGAAGGCCTGCCGGCCCGCCCTGACCTGGCCGCGGATGAACCCGTAGGCGTCGGCGCGCCCCTCGGGGGGAACCACGCGCGTCTCGACGGCAAGCCGGCCGGGCGGCATCTCGCGCAGCTCGCTGAGGTCGACGTCGCCGTACAGGGTCAGGGTCAGCGAGCGGGGGATCGGGGTCGCCGTCATGGCCAAGAAGTTGGGCACGGCCCGGGCCTTGAGGCGCAGCCTCTGGCGCTGGGCCACGCCGAACCGGTGCTGTTCGTCGACGACGACGAGGCCGAGGTTGCTGAAGGCGACGTCGTCCTCGATGAGGGCGTGGGTTCCCACCACCAGGGCGTCGTGGCCGGCGGCGAGCCCGTCGAGGATCTCGCGGCGGGCGCGGCTGCCGGTGCTGCCCAGCAGCAGGCGTGGGGGGAGGCCGTGGCCGGAGAGGAGCTGGTCGAGGGTCGCGTGGTGCTGCCGTGCGAGGATCTCGGTGGGCGCCATCACCGCGATCTGGCCGCCGGCGCGATGCGTCATCAGCGCCGCCAGGGCGGCGACCACCGTCTTGCCGCTGCCGACGTCGCCCTGGAGCAGCCGGTTCATGGGCCCCGGAGCGGCGAGGTCGGTGAGGATCTGGTGGGCGGCGATGCGCTGGCCGTCGGTGAGGTGGAAGGGAAGGCTCCTGGTCAGGGCCCGCGCCACCTCCGCGTCGTAGGGCGCGACGAACCCCGCCGAGCGCAGCCGGCGCCGCCGCGCCCTCTCGGCGGCGAGCTGGAGGAGGAACAGCTCCTCGAAGGCCATCCGCTCCCGGCCGGCGTCCGCCGACGGCTGGTCGTCGGGCATGTGCACCTGCCGCAGCGCCTCCCCCACCGGCATCAGCCCCTCCGCCTGGCGGACCGACGGCGGCAGCCGGTCGGGAAGGCGGTCCGCCACCGGCAGGTACCTGGCGATCAGGCCCCGGAGGAAGGCCGAGGTGAGCTTCTCCGTCTCGGGGTACACCGCCGCCAGGCGTCCGACATGCCGCTGGGAGGGGCCGGTGCGCTCGAACGTGGGGCTCTGGAAGGCCAGGCCGTGGAGGGACTGCTTCAGCTTGCCGCTGACCAGCAGGTCCATGCCGACCTTGAGCTGGGAGCCCAGGTAGGGCTGGTTGAACCAGACGGCGCCGACCTCGGCCCCGTCCTCCTCCAGCGTCGCCTCGACGAGCGCCATGCCCCGCCTCGGGCTGCGGCGGACACGCACGCTCGCCACCCGGACGTGGGCCGTCTGCACCGTCCCCGGGGCCAGCTGCCGGACCGGCGTGACATCCCGCGTATCCTCATAGCGGCGAGGGAGATGCAGCAGAAGGTCGGCAAGCGTGACGATGCCCAGCCGGGCGAGGCCCCTGGCCCGAGCGGATCCCACCCCGGACAGCCGCTCCACGGGCGTGTCCGGGAGCAGGGCGGTGGGATGGATGAGCATCCGGCCCATCTCCTGGTCCCGGGCGTCCGTCATGCGGCGGGTACCACCGGACCGTAACAGGTCGGTGATGTCTCAGAATTCAATCGCGTCATTCAGCATACTTGGCTGGCCCACCATGGATGGTACATGTCTCCGGAGGACCCTCCAGTGAACATGCGACGCCTCGGTCCGCGCCCCGCCCGCCGCCGCCGCTGCGGACAGGCGGCCCAGGGGATGGTCGAGTTCGCCCTCGTGGGCGGGATCTTCTTCTTCGTGCTCTTCTCCACGGTGAACGCCGGGCTGTTCCTTTACGGGCGCAACTCGATCTCCTACGCCGCCGACGTCGGCGTCGCGGCCATCGCCGCCGAGGGCAACTGCACCGCCTATGCGGCCGACACCACCTGCGTGCAGGCCCCCGCCGGATGCCCGGCGAGCAACGCGGACGACGTGGGCATCTGCCGCATGGACGGCGCCGGCCTCACCAGCCAGCCTCTGATCACGGTGACCGAAGTCGACATCTGGCGTGAGATCGCAGGCAGTAACACCTGCAACAGCACCGGCACCGGCTCCGGAGGCAACCAGCCGTGCAACGACAGCACCTGCGACACGGCGCAGGACGGGCCGGGCACTGGGACTGCGCCGTGCGAGGACAGTTACACAGCGACCGGGGCGCAGGTCGGCAACGACAACTGGCCGCCCAAGATCCGGAATGTCAACCAGTCGACGGCGCCTGACTTCGCCCGCCTCGTCATCACCTACACGTACACGCTCGCCGGCAGCGCCGCAAGCTTCCACCTGACGGACTCCACCGTCTTCCGGCTGGAGCCTCAGCAGTGATGCGGCCCGCCCGCCGCCGCTCCCGCGGGCAGTCGCTCGTCGAGCTCGCGGTCCTCCTCCCCGTTATGGTCATCCTCTTCATGGGCGCCTGGACCGCCGCGGACCTCGTCGCCGACAACAACACCGCGATCCAGGCGACTCAGGAGGGCGCCCGCTACGCGGCCGAGCTCGGCGATGGCTCGAGCATGGGCACCGGGGTCACCGTCAACCAGGTCGACACTGCGATCGTCGAGCAGATGCTCCCGGTCCTGCATAGCCAGTTCACCAACGCCGTGATCAACGAGATCGACATCTACCAGCCCGAGGGCTCCGGCAACGACTGCACCTTCACCACCTCGAGCTGTCCGCCCGACAACGGCGCCTATGTGACCGGCGACCCCGTCGACCAGTGGCCGATCAGCGGCACGACGATCGGGACGCCGCTCCAGCTCACCTACACCCTCGCCCTGCGCGACCAGATTCACCCCTTCGAGTCGGAGCTGGGCGTTCGGGTCAGATTCACATACACCTCGCCGACCATGCAGGTGTTCACCCAGACGGACTTCCAGTACACGGTCGTCCGGCTCGCGCCGGAGGAGTGATTCCCATGCGCCCAAACCGTCCCCGAGTGATCGTGCGCGGCGAGCGCGGACAGGTCATGGTGATCTTCGCTCTGGTCTCCCTCGTCCTCTTCGCCATCGTCGGCCTGTCCATCGACGCCGGCATGAGCTACCTGGCCAGCGACCAGGTGTCGCGTGCCGCAGACGCCGCCGCCCTGGCCGGAGTGGCCTACATGCCCGGCGAATACGGCAGCGCGGAGAACGCGGCCCTGGTCGAAGCCGCCCGTAACGGCTTCACCGATGCCGGATCCAACAACACATGCACGGCATCCCAGTTCCCCTGCGTCATCACCTCGCAACCGCCCGGCACCACCAACCAGCTCAAGGTCACCATCTCGGTGACGGTGCCGTCGACCTTCCTCAAACTGCTCGGCTTCGGCTCGCACGTCGTCACCCGTTCGGCGACCGCCGAGTACCTGCCCCCCATCGCCCTCGGCCAGCCGGGAACCCAGCAGGGCAGCACTCTGGCCCAGCTGGGCACGGCCAACAACTTCTACTTCGAGCGCACCGAGGGCTACGGCAACCCGCGCTCCGAGGGCGACCCCTTCACACCAGCAGCCGATGACTCCGCCAACTCCTGCGACCCGCAGAGCAGCTGCGCGGCGACGACTGCCCCGGACGCGCAGGCCATCAGCCAGACCAACGGCACCGAGAAGGCCTACCCCGGATACAACCTCAACTACAACGGAGGCTACGACTACCTCATCACGCTGGCACCGGGGCAGAGCGCCGACGTCCAGGTCTACGACCCGGCCTTCGCGCCCGACAACGCGGACGACGCCAACGACACCACCTACACGTACCACGAGGACGATGGCAGCTTCCCGGACGACAACAACACGACGGGGCGGACCGACACCACCACCGATTCGGAATACTCGGCGATGTCCTACACGCTCTTCTCAGTGCCCACGCTCTCGTCGGACATGCAGGACACGCTCGTCAGCCAGGACGTCTTCTACCCGTACAATGCCACCTGCATCGCCACCAATGGCACCGGCCAGTACGACAGCGGCGGGACCATGACCGACTGCCCCAGCGGCGGCCCCAGCTACTTCTACTTCAACGGCTCCGGCCATGCGACGACGGTGAAGGGTCACACCCCCGCGACGTACCACCAGTGGGTGTCGGTGATCGATTACACGCCGTCCGCTGCCGATGCCAACCTCGTCTCCGTGACCAACCAGCAGAACGGCGTGCTCGACAACACGACCAGCACCACCGAGTACTTCCGCCTCGAGGTTGACACCCTGACCTGGAACGGCCAGGCGACCTGCACCAGCAACCCCTGTGGCAGCGATCCCGACACGGGGAACCTCTCGGATGGCAGCTCCACCGCCCACAAGGGCTACTCCGTGCAGATCGTTCCCGCGGTGGCGGGCGACTGCGCCAACACAACGACGGTCACCGAGTGCGGCGTCTCGGCCATGGACGACATGACCGTGTACACGCCGATCATCAACGCCAGCAGCACCAGCCATGCGCAGTTCAGCATCCCTCTCTTCCGGCTCGACCCGTCGTATGCGGGACACACCATCGATGTCGACATCTTCGACATCGGCGACGTCTCGAACACGACGGCCGGGGGTGCCTGGGTCGGGGTGCAGCAGCCCGACACAGGATGGGGCCAGTTCCCCAGCGGGGTCACGACGATGACCAACCTGGGGACCTCCCTCAACGAGGATGGGGCGACCTACGCGGTGTCTGCCAACTGGGAGGGCACGGCGACGCCTCACAGCGCCGTCTTCCAGACCGCGAACGCGACGGGGGGCGCGATCTACAACGGGCAGTGGGTCCAGGTCCAGATCAGCGTTCCCTCGACGTTCGCCGACGCCGCGGCCTGCTCCGGCGGGAGCAGCAACTGCTGGAACGACTACTGGAACCTCGTCTATGACGTGGGTCCCCAGACGATCTCGGGAGACACCTTCGCGGTCGAGGTCGGATTCGCCGGCTCGCCCGATCACCTTCTCCCCTGACCCGGGGCGCGCCGGTCGGTCTCCCCCCCGGGCCCGTCAGCGCAGGGCCTCGTCGACCAGCTCGATGACGTCGCGGACCTGGAGCCGGCCCTGGTTGCCGGTCGACTTCACGGCGTCCTCGAAGCGGGAGACCTCGTACGGGCAGCAGACGGCCAGGGTGTCCGCGCCCGTCTCCACCGCCTCGCGGACCCGCCGCTCGCTGAGACGCTCCGCGATATGGTCGCGGGCGAAGCCGTCGAGCCACATGCCACCGCCGCCCCCGCCGCAGCAGTAGGCGTTCTCGCGGCAGCGGCGCATCTCCACCAACTCCAGGCCGGGGATGCTGCGGATCATCTGCCGCGGGGCGTCGTACTCGCCGTTGTGACGGCCCAGGTAGCAGGGGTCGTGGAAGGTGACCCGGTAGGGCAGCTCACGCGTCCAGGGAAGCCCCCCGAGCAGCGGGGCGAGGAACTGGGTGTAGTGGCTGACGTCGTAGCTGGCGCCGAGCTTGGGGTACTGGTGGCGCAGGGCGTTGTAGGCGTGGGGGTCGGGGGTGACCAGGCGGGTGAAGGCGTGGCGGGCGAGGGTCGCGATGTTCCGCTCCGCCTCCGCCTCGAAGAGGCCCCGCTCGCCGGCCATGCGCTGGCTGTCGCAGGCGCACCTCTCCTCCTGGCCGAGGATCCCCCAGTCGACGCCCAGCGCCGCCATGACGCGGGCGAAGGCGCGCGCCGCGTCCCGGCCTCGGGGGTGATAGGACCAGTAACACTCCACGAAGACGAGGACGTCGACGGGGCGGGGATCGCGGCTCAGCACCGTCACCGGCACGCCCGCCTCGGCCACCCAGTCGGCCCGGCGGCGGGCGGGCTCACCGAGCGGGTTGCCGTGGCGGAAGGTGTTCTCCAGGGCGGTCTGCAGCTCGGCCGGGACGTTGCCCTGGGCCACGGCCTGCTCGCGCACCGCCGGCATGATCTGGAGCATGTCGACCTGCTTGGGGCAGACGCGCAGGCAGTTGGCGCAGGTGGTGCAGAGCCAGAGATCGGGGCTCTGGAGGAGATCGGCGCCCAGCTGGGTGCGCCGGTAGATCTTGCGGGGGCTGTAGTCGCCCACATGGTCCACCGGGCAGACGGGGGTGCAGCCGCCGCACTGGAAGCAGGACCCCAGCGACTCGGCGCCGGCGATCTCCCGGACGCGGTCGAGGGCGCCGACGTCGTAGTCCCAGATCACCCGTTGCTCGAACATCCGGTTCCACGACCCGGAGATGTCCACCCCCTCGAAGGTGAGCTCCTTCTCCTCGGCGATCCGGGGGGGCGGATCGGCCATCAGGCTCCCCGCCGCTGGACGCCGAGCAGCCGGCGCACCAGCTCGGGCGCCGGCGGGAGCACCGCGTTGAACTCGCGGCTCATGGCCGTCCCGGTGACGGTGTAGAGGTGGGCGGCGTAGACGGCGGCGAGGAACACGTCCACGCCGAACGGGGCCGGGCCGAAGCGGGTGATGCCCGCCGCCACCGCGGTCCGCTCGACGAAGGCGATGCCCTCCCCCACCCGCAGGTAGCTCTGGCCCGCCGACGCCGCGCTCAGATCGAGCTCCTCCGGGGTCGCCAGCGACAGGGCCCCGGTGCCCGTCCCCGGGTCCCAGATCCACCGCGTCCACAGCCAGTGGCGCGACGGGTCGAAGAAGTGCAGCACCTCTCCGGCGACGTCGAGGCGGATGCCCGGGTCGACCCCGGCCAGGGCCGCGTCGAAGGCGTCGACGCGCGCGGCGACGGGCCCGGCGCCGTGCAGGAGGTCCCAGAGGGCGGACCGCCAGGCGTCCACGCCGCCCTCCGACAGCAGCGCGCCGGCGCGGCGGCGGGCGGCGAAGATGGTGCGCAGGCAGGCGCGCAGCCTCTCCGCGGAGACGTCGCGCAGCACGCCGCGATCCAGCGCGTCCTGGAAGAGCCGGGACTTCGCCAGCAGGTCAGCGGCGACGCCCTCGAGCCCGGGCTCGGTGATCAGCGCCTGGGCCTGCCTCGCGAACTCGGCGGCGGCCTCGGTGCCGGCCACCTGGCCCTGGCCCCGGGTCATGCCCGCGGCGTGGCCGGCTCGGCGCGGCGGACCGCTGCCACCGCCCTGGCGGCGGCGGCGCCCGCCATGGAGACGCTGTCGTCCAGGTCCTTGGGGCCGGCCGCGGCGCCGGCGACGTAGATGCCCGGCACGGAGGTGCTGACGCTGTCCAGGGCGTCCTCCGCCACGGCGATGAAGCCGTGCTTCTCCTGGGCCACACCGAGCAGCGGGCCGATCGCCCTGGTCCCCTCCGACGGCACCATGCCGACCGAGAGGACGACCACATCCATGGGGATCTCCAGGGGCCGGTTCATGGTCGTGTCCTCGCCCTTGATCACCAGGCGGTCGCCGCGCCTCGTGACCTCGGTGACGATGCCGCGCACGAAGTTGACGTGGTCCTCCTCCTGCGCCTTCCAGTAGAGGCGATCCTCCCAGAAGCCGTAGGTGCGCATGTCGATGTAGAAGATGAAGACGCGGCAGTCCGGCACCAGGGCGCGGATCTCGGAGGCCTCCTTGGTGGCCACGGCGCAGCAGACCTTGGAGCAGTACTCGTTGCCGATGCGGCGGTCGCGGGAGCCGACGCACTGGATGAAGCAGACCTGCGCCGGCGGCAGCCCGGTGGAGGGCCGCACGAACCTCCCCGCCGACAGCATGCGCTCGGCGTCGACCAGGGTGATGACGTCCTCGTACTCGTAGTAGCCGTACGCCTGCGTCTCCCGCCCGGGATCGAAGTGGTCGAAACCGGTGGCGATGATGACGGCGCCGCACTCCACCACCGCGGTCGCCCCGTCCGCGTCGCGGAGCGTGGCCCGGAACGCCCCCAGCTCCCCCTCGAAGGCGGTCACCGACACACCCAGGCGCACCGAGACGAGGGGATGGCCGAGCACCGCCCGGCGGGCCGCCTCGAGCACGACCTGCACCGGGCGGTGGTCGAGGGCGAACGCGGAGAAGCCGGCGGCGTCGGGGGTGCCGCCCAGCCGCTGCCGCTGCTCGACCAGCACCACCGGGCAGCCCAGGCCGACGGCGGCCCGGGCCGCCTCCAGCCCGGCCGGGCCGCCGCCGACGACGAGGATCGTCTCAGCCGACATCCGTCCCCTCCCAGGTCACGTGCTCGATCTCGCCGCTCCTGATGCGCCGCAGGTCCTCCTCGAACTCCGCCCAGCGCGCCTCCCAGTCGATCCCCATCTTGGTCAGCAGCGGACGGTAGTCCACGGCGTGCCAGTGCAGCTGGCAGACCCGGTAGGGGTGCGCCCCCATCGAGAGGGCCACGAACTGGGCCTCCGACATCACCGGAATGCCCACCTTGAACCCCTTGGCGCGGGCCACGAACTGGCTCTTGTCCAGCGTCGTGACGCAGCCCGTGTCGTGGGTCAGCACCACGTCGGGATTGGCCTCGTCGCGCATCACCTCGATCTTGCGCAGGGTGGCGAAGGAGCGGGTGAAGTCGCGCTGCAACATGATGTGCCGGAAGCCGAAGCCGCAGCAGTCGAACCACGTCGAGTAGTCGGCCACGGTGGCACCCATGGCCTGCACCACCGCGGAGACCACGGCGGTGCGCTGGCCGCCGTAGAGATCGGCGTCGTAGATGGCGTCCTCGGCCACCAGTTTGTAGTAGTGGCAGGCGGGGTGCACCGTGGCGGTGATCGCGGAGACGTCGAAGACGCGGCGCCTGGCGAACTCGTCACGCATGGCGTGCACCCATTCGCTGTAGTGCACGATCTCCTCGGGGATGACCATCGGTTTGCCCAGCTTGGCGAGGATGTCGCGCACCTGGTGGCGCAGCTCCGGGCTGTGGACGAGCTGCTCGCGGACCTCCTTGTAGTGGCCGTAGCTGGTGCCGCAATGGATCAGCGGGTAGTACCCCGTCTCGTGCGCTGCCGCGAAGTTGCGCAGCGCCACCGCCGCCTGGGCGGCGGCGTTGGAGGTCGCCGACGCATAGTAGTTCCACGCCGTGCACGAGGTCTGGTCGCGCGGGTCCTCGTAGTCCAGGCCCAGGGCCCGGTGCAGCCAGAAGATGGACGTCGAGTACCCGGGCAGGTGGCCGCACTGGCCGCAGCTCTTGTGGTGCCAGGTGTGCCGCACCGGGATCCTCTTGGTGCGCCCGTACTTGGTCTCCAGCTCGACATACGGCTCGGGCACGCGCTGGACGATCCACTCCCCCCGGCGCTCCAGCTCGAAGACGGCCTCGCGCAGATCCTCGGTGGGGGCGTTGGCCGGATCCCGTGTGAACGTCCGTCCCGCGGGGCCCAGCGCGGACAGCGTCACCATGCCGCTCATGCTGCGCCCGCTGCGCGACCGGCGCGACGCTCAAGGCGGCGCATCAGTAGCAGAACACCCGGCACTCGTCGGAGAGCGCCATCTCCGTGTAGCGCGCCGCGCCCATGGCACCGTCGACCTCGGGGATGAGGTCCTCCATGGTGAGGTCGTGCAGCGACAGCGACGCCGGGCAGACGTAGAGCGAGGCTCCGGCCGCCTTCGCCTGACGGATGAAGTCGAGCACCGTCTTGTCCTCACCGTCCTTGATGGTCAGCGTCTCCGCTACACCCTTCTTGAGCAGCAGGGTGCCGTCGATGAGGGTCACGATGACGCACTCGTAGTCGAGCGCCGTCGCGGCCATGGCCTGGAAGAAGGGCGTGCCGAGTCGGTGTCGCGTGTCGGGCCCCGACGTCATCATGATCAGCAGCGTGTTGGGCATTGAGGCCTCCACCGCGGCGCCGGCCGACCCCGACTCGCGGCGTTGACGGCAGGATGCATACTGTGTTCACATGTGGTTGTCGCGGTTCGAATGCCCCGGGAGTCCGGGGCGGAACGCGGCGAGGAGGGACGGCGATGCCGACCAAGGTGTCCGCTGACGCGGAGATAGAGGAGCGCGTCCGCCAGGCCGTCGACGCCTACCTCGCCGAGAAGGCTCAGAAGGAGGCAGAGCGGCCCAAGAAGATCGCGCTGATCTCCAGCAAGGGCACGCTCGACATGGCCTACCCGCCCCTCATCCTCGCCACCACCGCGGCGGCGCTGGGCTGGGAGGCCGGCATCTTCTTCACCTTCTATGGCCTGAACATCATTCATCAGAAGAAGCACGCCAAGCTGCAGGTCGCGCCGCTCGGCAACCCCGCCATGCCCATGCCCGTCCCCAACCTGGTGGGCGCCATCCCGGGCATGACCGCGCTCGGCTCGACGATCATGAAGTCGATGTTCAAGTCGCACGGCATCGCCACCATCGACGATCTGCTCGAGGCGGCCGTCGACGGCGGCGTGCGGCTCATCCCCTGCTCCATGACCATGGACGTCTTCGGTTACAAGCCGACCGACTTCCTGAAGGGCGCCGAGGCTCCCTGCGGGGCGGCGACGTTCCTCGACTGGGCCGCCGACTCGGACATCTCGCTGTTCATCTGAGCGCGCCCGGGGGGGTATGCGGAGCATGGGACGTCTCACTCTGACCGGGACGCCGCGGCCCGCCCCCACAGCGCGGGGCGGGTCAGCGGGACGGCGAGCTCCGGCCACACCCTCGGGTCGGGCCGCGGAGCGTATTCGCCGGTGACCGGGCTCACGTCGTAGGTCCAGCGCGGACCCTCGCCGGCGATCCGGGTGAGCGCCTCGACGAGGCGATCCACGTCCCCCCTGGTCGTGCCCAGGCCCATGCTCATCCTCACCGCCCCCGGGACGCTGCGCCGGTCCCCGGCGATCAGCCGGCAGCGCACCAGCTCCGCCTCGGCGGGGTCGACGTGCAGCAGGTCCACCATCAGCGGATGGGCGCAGAAGCAGCCGTTGCGGACACCGATGCCGAACTCGGCGCTGAGGACGACGGCGAGCTGGCTGTGCTGGAAGCCGCCGAGGTTGAAGGTGACCACGCCGATGCGGGCACTGTCGTCGTGCCACGATCGGTAGAGCTCGATGCCGGGGATCTCGGCCAGCCGTCCTCGCGCGTACGCGCCCAGCTCCAGCTCCTCGCCAGCCACCCGGTTCATGCCATAGTCGCCCAGAACCCGCACGGCCGCGCCCAGCGCCACGGCGCCGGTGACGTTCGGCGAGCCCGCCTCCTGGCGGTCGGGCAGCGCGGTCCAGAGGACGTCCCCGCCGGTGACGAACTCGACGGCTCCCCCGCCGCGCAGGAAGGGGGCGGAGCGCTCCAGCCAGTCCGGGCGCCCGATGAGCACGCCGACGCCGAAGGGCGCGTACATCTTGTGGCCGGAGGCCGCCATGTAGTCGACCCCGAGGTCACGGATGCTGACGGGGAAATGCGGCGCCAGCTGGGCGGCGTCCAGCAGCACGCGGGCGCCGTGCGCGTGGGCCACGTCGGCCAGCTCGCGCACCGGCCAGATCTCGCCGGTGACATTGGACGCGCCGGTGATGGCGACCAGGTCGGTGCGGGTGCGCTCGAGATGGCGGGCCAGCGCCGCGACGGCCTCCTCCGCACTGCGGGGCACCTCCAGGTGGGTCGTGCGGAGCGTGTCCCGCCGCCAGGGCAGGAGGTTGGCGTGGTGCTCGGAGACGAAGGTCACGATCGAGGTCCCGGCCGGCAGCGACCCGGCCAGCAGGTTGACAGACTCCGTCGTGTTGCGGGTGAAGATGACGACGTCGTCGGAGCGCGCGTCGAAGAACTCGTGGACGGCGTCGCGAGCGCCCTCGTAGGCGGCGGTCGCCAGCTGCGACTTGAAGCCGGTGCCGCGATGGATGCTGCTGTAGTAGGGCAGGAACTCGGTGAGGGCGTCGGTCACCTCGGTGAGCGGCGGCGTGCTCGCCGCATAGTCGAGGTTGACGTAGCGAGTCCACCCACCGGTGACCAGCGGCACCTCGACGCCATCGCCGAGCAGCGCGGGCCGTGCCGTCGCCGACGCGTCGCATCCGGTGGCTGCGATGCCCGCGGGCACACTGCCGCGCACGCGGACGGGGAACGTGGTCACGTCGCCGCCAGACTCACGCGACTCGCGGCCGGCGATGCGTCATGAGGGTCGCCGTCGCGCCGTGGGAACGGCATGGGCCGGCAACCACCTCATGGTGCCATACTATACCGCATCAGTAGACATTCCGCCCCGGGCGGTCCGGCGCCCCAGCCCGCCGGCGGCACCGCCACGCCGCGCGGCGAGATGACCCCAGGAGTCCCACGTTGCGCATCGCGGTGATCATGAAACAGGTCCCGGACCTGGTTGAGGACGTCGAGGTGGACGCCCGAGGAACGGCCATCGACCGCGACGGAGTGCGCTGGACGGTGAACGAATTCGACGGTCACGCCCTGGAGCAGGCGATGCTGCTCAAGGAGGCGGTCGGGGCCGAGGTCACCGTCCTGGCCGTCGCCGCCGCCGGCATCGACCAGGTGCTCTTCGCCGCCCTGGCCCGGGGCGCGGACCGGGCCATCGTGGTGCCCACCCCGGAGGGCCGGACGGATGCCCCCCGGGTGGCGGCGGCCCTGGCGCCTGCGCTCACCGAGATCGGCGCGGACCTGGTCCTGACCGGCGTCCAGGCGGCCGACGATCTCCACGGCCAGCTCGGCCCGATCCTGGCCGCGTCGCTGGGATGGCCCCACGTCAGCGTCGTCTGCGGCGCCGAGCTCCACGGCTCGGCGGTCGTCGTGCAGCAGGAGTACTCCGGCGGCCGGACGGCCGCCCTCGAGGTCGATCTCCCCGCCGTCCTCGGCGTCCAGGCCGCCGGCCGCCCGCCCCGGTACGTGCCCATCAGCCGGCTCCGCCAGGTCATCGCCTCGGCCACCATCGGCTCGCACGCCCCCGCCGCCGTGGTGCCGGCCCCGGCGACCACGGTGACCCGGCTGGCGGCCCCGGCCCAGGAGTCGCTGGCGCGCATGCTGGAGGGAAGCGCCGACGACGTGGCGCGCCAGATCGTCGAGGCGCTCCACGAACACGGCCTGGTGGGCGTCTGAGCATGCCCGGCATCCTCGTCTACATCGAGGCCGACCCCGGCGGTGTCGCCCCCGTCAGCTTCGAGGTCCTGGGGGCGGCGCGCACCCTGGCGCCGCATCTCGGCGGCCCCGTCGAGGCGCTGGTGGCCGCGGCCGACCCGGACACCCTGGCCGCCGCGCTGGGGGCCGCGGACAGTGTCCTCACGGTGACCGATCCGTCCCTCACCCCCTACCTCCCCGAGGCGCACCGGGCGGCCCTCGAAGAGGCCATCCGCGTCCGGCAGCCGTCGGTCGTCCTCATCGGCGGCACCTCCGCGGGGATCGACCTCGCCGCCGGCGCCGCCACCGCCACGAGCCGTCCCCTGGTCGCCTACTGCACCGCCCTGAGGGTGGCGGGGCAGGAGATGGAGGCCGAGAGCCAGCTCTACGGCGGCAAGCTGGTGGCGACCACCAGGACGGCCCCGCCGGCGATCTTCTCGCTGGTCGCGGGGTGCTTCCCCGAGGCTCCCGGGCACGCGCCGGGGACCGCCCCCCGCATCGCCCTGCCGCCGCCGGCCGCCCTCCAGCGGCTGAGGACGAGGCTGGTGGGGACGGGGGCCGCCGCCGCCGGCACGGTGGACATCACCAAGGCCGAGCGGATCGTCAGCGTCGGACGCGGCATCGGCGCCCCCGGCGACATCGACCTGGCCCGCGACCTGGCGACCGCCCTCGGTGCCGAGCTGGGCGCCTCCCGCCCGGTGGTCGACAGCGGCTGGCTGCCCAAGGAGCGGCAGGTGGGCAAGTCGGGGATGACCGTGAAGCCCAGGCTCTACGTGGCCGTCGGCATCTCCGGGGCGCCGGAGCACCTCGAGGGCATGCGCGGCGCCGGAGTCATCGTGGCCATCAACACCGACCCCGGCGCCCCGATCTTCCAGGTCGCCACCTACGGCAGCACCTGCGACTTCGGCGATCTCCTCCCCGCCCTCAGCGCCCGCCTGACGGCAGCCGGCTGACCCGGTGGCGGTGCCCGCGATCCTCCTGCTCGCCCTGGTCGCGGCGGTCCTCCTCTGGTCCGGCACCCGCTACTGGCGGGTGCTGCGCCCCTTGGCCTCGGCTGCGCCCGAGCACCGCTCCGACCACCCGGGGACCCGGCTCCGCGGTGTCGTCACCGAGGTCGGCGGCCACACCCGCCTCTTCGAGGTCCCCTACTCCGGGACGTTGCACGCGCTCATCTTCGGAGGCTTCGTGGTCCTGCTCACCGCGCTCGTCGAGGAGGCGGGCCGCCTGGTGGCGCCCGGATTCAGCCTCGACGCCATCGGCGGCTCCACCTGGATCGCCCTGCTGCAGGACGTCTTCGAGGTCGCCGTCCTGGTGGGGGTCTGCATGGCCGCCTACAACCGCTGGGCCCGGCGGCCCGCCCGCTTCCGCGGCTCCAACCAGCGCGACGCGGCGGTGATCCTGGCGCTGATCTTCTGCGAGATGGTCAGCCTGCTCCTCCACGACGCCTTCCGCATCGGCCAGGGCGGCGATGCCGCCGCCGGCTGGCAGCCGGTGGCATCGGCGCTGGCGCGGCTGATCGAGGTGGCCGGGGTGCACGACGCGGCCGCCGCGCCCTGGGCGGGTGCCTTCTTCTGGGCCCACGTCACCGCGCTCCTCGTCTTCCTCCCCTACATCGCCACCAGCAAGCATCTGCACATCGCCACGGCCGTCCCCAACCTCTACTTCCGCAATCTCGGGCCCCGCGGCGCGCTGCGCCCGGTCGACCCCGGCGGCCCGGCGGTCGGGGTCGGCGAGGTCGACCAGCTCAGCTGGAAGCAGATGCTCGACCTCTACGCCTGCACCGAGTGCGGCCGCTGCCAGGACGCCTGTCCCGCCTTCGCCGCCGGCCAGCCGCTCAGCCCCAAGGTGCTGATCATGGACGTGCGCAACCACCTCCGCGACCGCGGCCGCTCCGCCACACGGAAGGCGGCAGGGGGCGCCGTGCCGCAGCTGCTCGGCGACGTCGTCCGCGACGAGACCCTCTGGGCCTGCACCACCTGCACCGCCTGCATGGAGGTGTGCCCCCTCCACATCGAGCACGTCCCCCTCATCGTCGACATGCGCCGCCGCCTCGTCGAGGAGGGTCGCATGGAGCCGCCGCTCCAGGACGCGCTGGCCAGCCTGGCCCGCCACGGCAACTCGTTCAACCGCTCGGAGCGGGCGCGATCGGCATGGACCAGGGATCTCGGCTTCCCGGTCAAGGACGCGCGCACTGAGCCGGTCGACGTGCTCTGGTTCGTCGGCGACTACGCCGCCTACGACCCCCGGGTGCAGGAGCTCACCAGGGGCGTCGCCCGCGTGCTGCACCGCGCCGGCGTCGACTACGGCATCCTCTACGAGGCGGAGCGGAACAGCGGCAACGACGTGCGCCGCGTCGGCGAGGAGGGGCTGTTCGAGCAGCTCGCCCGGCACAACATCGAGACGCTGGGCCGGTGCAGCTTCCGCCGCATCATGACCGCCGACCCCCACAGCCTCAACGCCCTCGCCCAGGAGTATCCGGGGATGGGCGGCCGCTATCCGGTGCTCCACTACACGCAGCTGCTGCTGGAGCTGGTGGAGAGGGGGGCGCTGGCGCCGGCGCCCCACCCGCAGGTGGTGACCTACCACGATCCCTGCTACCTGGGACGCTACAACCAGGGGTACGACGCCCCGCGGCGGCTCCTGGAGCGCCTCGGCGTCACTCTCCACGAGATGCCGCGCTGCCGGGAGGCGAGCTTCTGCTGCGGGGCCGGCGGCGGCCGCATCTGGATGGATGACAGCGGGCAGACGGAGCGCCCCAGCGAGTCGCGGATCCGCGAGGCGGTCGCCCTGGGTGACGCCCACCGCCTGGTCGTGGCCTGCCCCAAGGACATGGTGATGTTCACCGCCGCGGTGCAGGCGACCGGCATGGCCGGGCGCATGGAGGTGGTGGACGTCATCGAGCTGGTGGAGGCGTCCCTGACGCCGGAGGAGGTGGCCGTTGCCGTCGCCTGAGCCGCCCGGAGGACGTCGGGATTCCCTCCTGTACCATGGCGGAATCCATGCCGAGGCCGCCGCCCAGCGGCCCGCGGAGGCCTGACCGTGGCGACCGTCAACCATTGCGACATCCCCGAAGACCTGCACTATCTGGTGGACAAGCACGTCTGGGTGCAGCGCCAGGACGACGGTGCCGTCCTGCTCGGCATCACCGACCCCGCCCAGAAGCTGGCCGGCAGGATCGTCGCCCTCACCACCAAGAAGGTCGGGCGCGTCATCACCAGGGGACAGAGCGCCGGCACCGTCGAGAGCTCCAAGTGGGTGGGACCGATCCCGAGCCCGCTCAGCGGCGAGATCGTGGCCGTCAACGAGGCCCCGCTGAAGGACCCCGCCGTGCTCAACCGGGAGCCCTACGCCAACTGGATCGTGCGCCTCCAGCCCAGCCTGTGGGACGAGGAGTGCGGCGAGATGGTGACCGGTGCCGAGGGGGTTGAGGCGTACCGCCGCCTGCTCGCCGAGGCGGGCATCGACTGCGACAGTTGACACAACGAGAACGGGAGGAGAACGATGGCCATCGATAGTGCGGATTTGACCCTGGACTGCCGGCACATGCTGTGCCCGACACCGATCGTCAAGGTGTCCAAGGCGATCAAGGAGGTGGAGCTCGGCCAGACGCTGCTGCTCATCGCCGACGACCCTGGGGCGCCCTCCGACGTCCAGAGCTGGTCGCGCCGCACCGGCAACGAGCTGGTCTCCACCGAGCAGGAGGGCGACGTGTCGCGATTCCTGATCCGCCGCACCCGCTGATGTCTCCCCCCCCGGCCCCCGCCGCCACTCTCGAGGAGAGATGGCGGCTGCTCGCCGAGGTGGAGGCGGACCCGCGCTTCCCCGACTGCCTGCGGGGCTGTTTCGAGTGCGGCATCTGCGTGGCGGCGTGCCCGTCGGCGCGCTTCTACGACTTCAGTCCCCGCCGCATCGTGCAGGCGATGGCACGCGAGGACGTCGATCTGGTGTGGGAGCAGATGAACCACGACGTCTGGGACTGCTCCCAGTGCTTCTCCTGCCTGCGCTGCCCGCGGGGCAACAACCCCGGCGGCGTGATCACCATCATGCGCGAGGTGGCGGTGCGCAACGGGCTCCACTCGGCCAAGCAGGCGCTCGCCGGGTACGGCCGCATCATCTACAAGATCATGGCCACCGGGACGCAGGTGGCCCCGGACATGATCCAGCCCGAGTCCTTCCCCGACTGGGGCCCGGTCACCCGCGAGATCGCCGACAACCTCCAGGTCTGGCGCCAGGCGCTGCCGCCGGAGACGCTCCACACCACCGGCGCGTCGTGGGACGTCGACGCCAAGACGGTCGCCGAGCTCTACCTCATCTGGCACCTGACGGGCGTCCTCGACATCATCAAGAGCGTCGACCCGACACTGCACTCGATCCTCAGCGACGTCATGGAAGAGGTGCTGGAGGAGCACGGGTACCAGGTCTGATGGCACTGCGCCGCGCCCGGCGGGCCGGCGGGCGCGGTCAGAGAGGGGTGAGGCGGAAGACCGGGTGGCGCGGCGCCTCGGCGGCGATCTCCGCAAGGGACGCGCCGTGCTTGACGTCGAAGAAGGGGCGCACCACGGTCACCTGCTTCAGGTACTCCTTCAGCACCGGCGCCGCCTCATGGGGCGGGACCTGCTCGATGCGCAGGCGTTGCGTTCGCCCGCGACGGCTCACCTCGACCTCCCCGGCGGCGCGCGCGTTGCGCACCCAGGCGACCTCGCCGTACGGGGCCACCAGCCAGCGCTCGCGGTCCTCGATCAGCCGCACCGGCGTGGACCGCGAGAGGCCCGTGCGCCGGCCCTTCACCGTCAGCGTGTACGTGTGCCGCCCGCCGAGACCGCCACGGTCGAGCAGCTTGATCACCGCGTTCACGGCGCGGCGTGCCGGGCCGCGGCGGTACGTCCTCGGCATGCTAGAGGAGGCTTCCCACCAGCAGCAGCACCGCCGACGCGGTGAGCAGCACCGGGCAGATCTTGAACCAGACCACCGGCGTACGCGCCCCGGTGAGGGCCGTCAGCACGGCGAGCGCGACCAGCCACGCCGCGGCGACCCGGTCGATCCACAGCGTGGACGTGGCGTGCGCCCCACCGGCGGCGGTGGCCACGACGAGCACCGCCGCGAGGCCCCACATGGTGATCGCCTCCGCCAGCCATTCCTGCTTGACGACGCGCCGGTTGTCGACGGTCACGGGCTCGAAGCCCACCAGCACCTGGTGCGTGGGGATGGCATGGGCCACACCCCACAGGCCGACGAGGGCGGCGGCGGCGTAGACGAGGACGGCTGTCACCCGGGCGGCGGCGCGGTGTGCCGGCCCATCTCGCGGGCGATGTCGGCCTCGGTGATCGGCCGGCGCCCGTACACGTCCCAGGCGTGCAGCACGATGCCGATGCCCCACGCCGCCAGCACCCAACCGGGCCAGAAGTAGCTGTGGCCGGCGATGTACCAGATGGCGATCAGTCCGAGGTTGACGACGACGTAGCAGACCACGTGAGTCCCGAAGTCGCGCCGGGCGGACAGCCGCTGAATGGCCGCGGCGCGCTCGTCCGCCGGGTCGATCACCGAGGGTTTGCTGGCCATCGTGGTTACCTCCTGGCGCGATGGTGGCGCTTCACGGCCCCCTCTCGCCACAGCGCTTGGTCACCTGGGGGAAGAGCCGAACGTCCCGTCCGGTGACGCCCCGCGCGCCGGCGTCAGCCGCGCCGCGTCATTCCAGGGACAGGATGTAGGGGTAATGCTCCTGGCCGCCGCGGTGCAGCTCGAACTCGGTGGTCGGGAAGGCCTCCCGGAGCCGCTCCACCAGGGCGGTGGCCGCCGCCTCGTCCACCTGCTCCCCCCAGTACGCGGTGACCAGCTCCGGCGGGGTCTCGTGGTTGCGGAGGACCGCCTCGATGACGGCGAGCTCGTCCTCCCCGGTCTGGACGATGTCGTCGTCGACCAGGGCCATGACCTCCCCGGCCCGGATGCGGAGGCCACCCGCGGAGCTGTCGCGCACCGCCCGGGTGATCTCGACGGTGCTCACCCGGCCCAGCGCCTCGGCCATCCGCACCAGGTTGCCGGCGACGTCGCCGCTCGGGTCGATGGCCAGCATGGCGCTGATGCCCTGGGGAAGGCTGCGCGACGGGCTGACCTTGACCTCGATGCCCTCGGCGAGGCCGTGCACCTGCTCGGCGGTGAGGATGACGTTGGGGTTGTTGGGCAGGATGACGACCGTCTCGGCGCCCACCTTGCGCACCCCCTTGAGCAGGTCCTCGATGGAGGGGTTCATGGTCTGGCCGCCGGCGACGACGACGTCGGCGCCGAGGCTCAGGAAGATGTCGCGGAAGCCGTCGCCGGGAGCCACCGCCACCACCCCCAGCGGCTTCGCGGCCGCCGCCGGGGTGAACGCCGCATCGGCGGCCTCACGCTGGTCGGCGCGAGCCATGACCTCGTGATGCTGGGCCGTCATGTCCTCGACCTTGAGGTTGGAGAGGCGGCCGCGCTGGGAGGCGACGCTGATGAGCCCGGCGGGGTCGTGGGTGTGGATATGGACCCGGGCGACGTCGCTGTCGCCCACCACCAGGGCCGACTCGCCCAGCGCGCCCAGCTCCTTGCCGAGGGCGTCGACGTCCAGTCCCGGACCGCTGACCATGAACTCGGTGCAGTAGCCCCAGCCCTGCTCGCGGACGGCCACGGCGGCGGCGCCGCGGCGCCGGGCGGTCCTCGACGGCGCTGCCGCCGCGCCGCCCGGGGCGCTGTTCCCGGCGCCGGTGGGGGCCTGGAGGTGGGGCTCCCCGGAGCGCCGCCGGCGCACCGCCGGCAGGCTGGCCGACCCGTCCGTGTCCGCCAGGGCGCGGGTCAGGCCCTCGAGCACGATGGCGAGGCCGAAACCGCCGGCATCGACGACGCCGGCGTCGCGGAGCACGGCGAGCTGGTCGGTGGTCCGCTCCACCGCGGCGTGGGCCTCGCGCACCGTCTCCTCCAGCACGATGCGGATGTCGTCGGACTCGGCGGCGGCGCGCCGGGCCGCTTCCGCCGCCTCGCGCACCACGGTGAGGATGGTCCCCTCGGTCGGCTTCATCACCGCCTTGTAGGCGACGCGAGCGGCCTCGGCCAGCGACGACGCGACGGCGTCGGCGTCGAGGCGATCCCGGTCGCCGACCGCCTGGGCGAAGCCCCGGAAGACCTGCGAGAGGATGACGCCGCTGTTGCCCCGCGCCCCCATCAGGGAGCCGTGGGCGGCCGCCTTCATGACCGAGCCCGCCGAGGCGATGACCGGCGCGGCCTGGGCGTCCTCCACCGCCGCGCGGAGGGTCAGGTACATGTTGGAGCCGGTGTCGCCGTCCGGGACGGGGAACACGTTGAGCTCGTTCACCTGCTCCTGGTTGGCCTGCAGCCAGGCGAGGGCGCTGCGCAGCCCCACCAGCAGGGCGCTGCCGTCGATCTCGCGGAGCGGGTCGCGCACCACCGACACCGTGGCCCTCTCAGCCCCTGCCATCGCCATCCTCGAGATGGATCCCCTGGACGTTGACGTTGACCGCGATGACGTCGAGCCCGAGGGTCTTCTCCACCTCGTACTTGACCGCGCTCATCAGGTTGTGGGCGACCTCGCTGATGCGGGTGCCGTACTGGGCGATGATGTAGAGCTCGATGATCAGGCCGCCCTCGGCGACCTCGACCTCGATGCCCCGGTGCATGTTCTCGCGGTTGAGCCTCTCCGCCAGCCCGTCGCGCAGGCCCCGGGCGGCCATGCCGACCACGCCATAGCACTCGCCGGCGGCGTGGCCCACGATGGACGCGACCACGCGCGGCGACACCTCGATGCGGCCGAGACCGGCCGTTCGTGTCAGCACCCCCGCCGTCTTCTCCTTGCTCGTCACGTCACTTCCAGCAGGTCGGGAAACAGTGGTGTGGTATTCTCGCCGTCTCCCCGGCAGTCGGGCAAGCGCCCCGAGCGCGAACCCGCGGGCGAGTGCCTAGTATGCCGCTGCGGCCCGGCCGTCTGCGGCCCGTTCTCAGGATTGCAAAAGAGCCATGTCCCAACGATGCGACCGGTGCGGCAAGGGCCCGATGGCCGGCAACAACGTCAGCCACTCGAAGGTCCGCACCCGCCGCCGCTTCATGCCCAACCTGAAGGCGGCGCGCGTCCTCGAGGGCGGCCAGCTGGTCAGAGCCACCCTCTGCACCCGCTGCATCCGCACCTCCGCCAAGCCGAAGCGCTAGCCGGCCGTCGCCTCCAACCGGCGCCCGGCCGCCTCGCGCAGGCATCCGGCCCAGCGTCACCGGCGCGCCCCGCGCCCGTCCCGGGACGGTGAGCCGGACGGGCAGAGGCGGTCGTCCCCAGATCATCTCGGGCCCGCCGCCCCCCTCACCGGGCGCTGCGGCGGTCCCAGGGTGCCGTCGGGGCGGAGATGGCGCCGGGTTTCCAGCGACGCCCGGAGCTGGCCGCAGGCGGCGTCGGCGCCGGCGCCCCTGGTGTCGCGCACCGTCATGGTCACCCCGTCCAGGGCGCGGAGGAAGGCGCGGGCCGTCTCGGGGGGCGGCGGTCCCCAGGGGCTGCCCTCGATCCGGTTCATGGGGATGACGTTGACGTGGGCGTGGAGGCGCGCGGCGATCTCCCCGAGGCGGCGCGCCTGCTCTGGGGTGTCGTTGACACCTCCGATCAGGCACCACTCCAGGCTGAGGCGCCGCCCCGAGGCCTGGGCGTAGCCGCCGGCGCTGGCCAGCAGGCGCCGCAGCGGATGGGCCCGGTTCAGTGGCACCAGGCGGTCGCGGAGCTCGTCGGTGGCGGCATGGAGTGAGATCGCCAGGGTCACCGGCAGCCCCTCCCCCGCCAGCCGGTCGATGCCGGGGACGACGCCGCTGGTGGAGACGGTGATCCGCCGCGGGCTGATGCCTCCATCCCGCGCCAGGGCCCGGATCGAGCTCACCGTGGTCTCGTACGCGAGGAGGGGCTCGCCCATGCCCATGTAGACGGCGTGGGTGGGGGGGCCGAAACCGTGACGGTGCAGCGCCTGCCCCGCCAGCCGCACCTGGTCGACCACCTCGGCGGCGGTGCAGCTCCGCCGCAGGCCCATCCGGCCGGTGGCGCAGAAGGGGCAGCCGACGGCGCAGCCGACCTGGGTGCTGACGCACACGGTGGCCCGGCGGCGCCGGCGGATGGCCGGGCTCTCCATCGCCACCGTCTCCACCGTCAGGCCGTCGCCGAGGCGGCAGAGCAGCTTCATGGTCAGGCCGGCGTCGGCGACGCTCTCGGAGGCGACCTCAGCGGTCAGGAAGAGGAGCCGCCGGTCCAGCTCCTCTCGGAGTCCGGCGGGGAACTGGCGCACATCGTCCATGCCGGTTATGAACGGCTGCCAGACGGCGTCGCGGATCTGGCGGCCCCTCCAGGCGGGCAGGCCCATGCCCGCGAGCAGCTCGTCGAGCTGGGCGGCCCCGAGGGTGCTGACCGGCACCGCCGCGGCCGGGGCGGGCGCGAGCCGGGAGCGGGGCGGGGCGGGCCGCCGGGGCCTGGCGGGAGCGGTCACATGGCCATGGTATGGGCCGGAGCCGTCAGGAGGGAGGGGCGAACCTGCTCGCGCCCCCCAGCCCCGGCGGGCGCGGGGCTCAGTGATGCCGGCCGATCAGCTCCAGGAACTCGGCACGCGTCTTGGGATCGGTGCGGAAGACGCCGGTCAGCGACGAGGTCACCGTCTGGCTGTTCTGCTTCTGGACGCCGCGCATCATCATGCAGAGGTGGTAGGCCTCGATGACCACCGCCACGCCGTATGGGTGCAGGGCCTTGTCGATGGCCTCGGCGATCTGGGTCGTCAGCCGCTCCTGGACCTGCAGGCGGCGGGCGAAGGCGTCGACGATGCGGGGCAGCTTGCTCAGCCCGACGATGCGGTCCCGCGGCATGTAGGCCACGTGGGCCCTGCCGTAGAAGGGCAGCAAGTGGTGCTCGCAGAGGCTGTAGACCTCGACGTCCTTGACCAGCACCATCTCCTCGTACGGCTCGGCATAGACGGCGTCGCTGATGATCCCGTCAATGTCGGCGCCGTAGCCCTGGGTGAGGAAGCGCAGGCTCTCCGCCACCCGCTCCGGGGTCCGCAGTAGAGCCTCCCGTTCGGGGTCCTCGCCGAGCTCGACGATGAGCTGGCGGGTGAGCGCCTCGAGCGCGTCGGCCGGTGGGGGGGTCGCCTCAACACCCATGGGCCCAACTATGCCACCCGGCACGGCGGGAGCCGTACGGTGGTGCCGAGGTGGGTGCTCGGACCCCTCGCGGCACTCTGGGATCCTCCACCCGGTGGCGGCGAAGCCGGGGCGCGCACCTCACAGAAACCTGGGAGATTGCCGCGGGTTTCTTCCAGCGGCTCGGCCGCTTCCACCGCCCCACTGGAGGCGGGCGTCGCCGTTCCGCCCGACTCCGACCTGCCGTCGAGCGAGCTCGGGGAGGCCCCTTCCTACACCTCGCCGATGAATGCGGACAGCCCCTGGATCGGAATGGGCGTCACGCCTCCGGTGGCGAGGTCGACGATGTCCAGAGCGGAGGAGGTTGGGGAGAATACGGCGATCGAGTCCTCCCCCACGTCCGACGCGGATGGCAGGTCGAAGTGCGCCTCCCCGCAGCCTGCCCACTGGTAACCGGTCATGATGCTGCGCGGCCCACCAGCGGAACCCGCGATCGGAATCGACCACAGCGTCTCCGAGTAGTTCTCGCCACTGCCCATGGTGAAGGTGCAGAAGTGAAGCAGGGCACCGTTGGCGGCGAAGCCAGCGTCGCCTGCCACCACCGCGCCAGCGTCGATCGTAGCCTGAGGCGCGCTGCCCAGAGGACCGATCTCGAACTCGGTGTCCGAGGTGCCCCCACTGCTGCGACAGGCCACCATGCCGAGTGCGGTCAGAAGGTCCTGGAAGTGGTCGGGACAGAGATCGGACGAGATCTGGTCGGCGAAGGGGTCGAGGAGGTTCGTCCTCATCTCTCTATAGTTGACATTCAGCTCGAATCCGGGCCCACCGCCGCCCGTCCCCTGGGAGTCGGTGCCAAGCAACACACCCGTCGTGGTCCACACGATGACCGGGAAGCCGCCGCCGTCGTCATTGCCGCGAGTGAGTGTGACGAGCTGGATCTGCGGGCCGCCGATCTCTCCGCCATAGACCGTCGTCGTGGCGACCATGTCCTGCGTGTCGAGCAGGCCGCCACCCGCGAAGGTGTCGGTGGTGGCGATCCAGCACTTGCCGTTCGGCGAGACGGCCGGCGGGAATCCACCTGCCTGCGCGGAAGTCGCGTCTCCGAGATCATCGGGTGGTCCCGTCAGGCCCAACTCAGCGATCATCCCGGTGGCGCCATCGTACAGGTACACGCCGCCAGGGGTCGTGCCCAGCGCTTCCCAGCCCGAGGAGTCGAACGTGTTGAGCACGTTTCCGGAATCGTCGACCAGCTCGAAGCCCTGATTCGTCTGCGCCGCGAGGATCGGCGACGAGCCGGCGCTGGCGGTGGGGGTCGCCACGCCGCCCTCGCAGGCCGAGGGGAGTGAGCCCGACCACGAGACGGTCGAGGCCGTCGAGGCGGCCGACGGACTGAGCGCCGGTGTGGGCGTCGCGGTGTCGGTCGCTGCGGCAGCGCTCTGCGACCCGTTCTGGGGGGCGGCAGAACGGGCGGGGCTCGTGGCCGGCGGACGGCCAGAGCAGGCGGCGACGGCCAGCGCCACCACGACAGCCGCGACCGCCCAGCGGCGCCGAGCTACGGTCTCACTCCACCCCATACGATCACTGGAACGAGGGCCGGCTCGGATGGTTACGACTCCCCTGAGGGGCAACTCGGGACCAGTCCAGGGCGCTCCAGATCACCCGCCGACTGCGGCGGGCGGGGGCCCTGGTGCCGAGGAGGGGACTCGAACCCCTACGAGCTTGCGCCCACTAGCCCCTCAAGCTAGCGTGTCTACCTATTCCACCACCTCGGCGGGGCAGGTCCGGAGTCTACACGCCGGGGGGCGTCCTCCCCGGAGCGACACCGCCCAGGTCGGCTACTGGGGCTGGTGGCGATTGGGAGTCCTCCAGGGCGTGAAGAACCAGGCGGGCAGACCGGGCTGAGTGGTTTCCGAGGGCCGCAGGTCCACGGTGACCGAACCCTGATTCAGGTTGCCTCGCTGATCCACCACCGTGACCGTGATCGTGTACGTGGCGGCAGAGGCGTAGGAATGCTGGGCGGTCGGTTCACTCTGCGGCCCGATGATCGTGCCATCGCCGAAGTTGAACGTGTAGGTCGAGATCGGGACGGGACCGGTGGTGGTGGAGGCGTCGACGGTGACCGTGATGGGTGCCGTGCCAGGCACCCAAATCGTCCCGAATCCGACCTCGGGGCCAAGGGGGTTGACCGGCGCGACCGCGATCCACCAGCCACCATCGCTGTCTGTCACGACGACAGAGGCGTCGAATCCTCCCGCCAGGTGGTAGGTGTGGGACGCGACGGGTGCCGTCTGCGGGCCGACGATGGTCCCATCTCCGAAGTCGAAGGTGTACGTCGCGATGGACGATCCGGGGGCCGGAGTCGAGCCGGAGGCGTCTGCCTCCACGGTGAGGGGTGCAACGCCGGAGGTCGGGGTCACGGTCAGGGTGGCGGTCGGCCGGGCCGCTTCATCCGAGGCTGCGGGCGTCACTGACCGGACCCCGTTTTCTGGTCCACCCTCTATGAGGGTTCCGGGATGGTGATGCAGCCACCGGGGGTGGCCGCCGTGGGTGATGGTAGCTGGTCTGGATCCGACGCTCGCGAACTCCAGCTGGCTGCGAAGGCCGCCGGCGTGGCGTAGCCGAGCGAGCTGTGGGGCCGATAGCGGTTGTAGACGTCGGCCCAGTCGTCGAAGAGGATCCGGGCCTCCATGACGCTGTCGAAGACTTCGCGGGCGAAGAGCTCGTCACGCAGCTTGCCGTTGAAGCTCTCCACGAACGGGTTCTCCCAGGGGCTGCCCGGCTCGATGTAGGCGGTGCCGGTGCCCATGAAGCGACACCAGTCCCGGATCGCCGCGGCGACGAACTCGGGGCCGTTGTCGCAGCGGATGTACTCGGGCGTGCCGCGTCGCTCCGAGGCTTCGTCCAGGGCGGCGATGACATGGTCGGCGGTGATCGAGCGGCCGATCCGTCGGGCCAGGTTCTCCCGGGTGAACTCGTCGCACATGGACAACGCCTTGAGGGGCCGCCCATCCGATGTCGCGTCGAAGATGAAGTCGAGGGCCCAGACGTGGTTCGGCCGCTCAGCCCGGAGCCGATCAGCCGGCACCGTGCTCACCCCCAGCCGACGCCGCTTGGGCGACTGGGCCGGGACCCGCAGCCCCTCCTCGCGCCAGATCCGCTGCACCCGCTTGCGATTCACCAGCCAGCCTTCCCGGCGCAGCAGCGCCCAGATCCGTCGATGCCCGTACCGGGGCTGCGCGCGCGCCAGCTGCCGCATCCGTCGGCGAAGTTGCTCCTCCGGACCCACCACCGGCCGTGGTTCCCGTCGCTGTGTCGCCCGATGCTGCCCCAGCGCCCGGCACGCCCTGCGCTCCGAGACCCCGAACCGCTCCCTGACGTGGCGGACGGCGTCTCGACGACGGGCCGGGCTCAGTATTTTCCCCGCGCCACCTCCTTGAGCATGGCGTTGTCCAGGGTCAGGTCGGCCACCACCCGCTTCAGCCGGACGTTCTCGTCCTTCAGCCGGCGCAGCTCCTTGGCGTCGTCCGCCTTCATCCCGCCGTACTGATTCCGCCAGCGCAGGTACGTGTAGTCGCTGATCTCCAGGCTCTTGGCCACCTCGCTGAGCGACTTCCCCTCGCCCAGCATCCGCTCCCCCTCTCGCAGCTTCCGGACGATCTGCTCCGGCGTGTGCTTCCTGCCCTTCATGGTTCCTCCTGGCCAGGCTGGCCGTGGTGGAACCCTCATATCACGTGGACCAGTTCCGGGGGGTCAGGTCATCACCCTCGACGCCTGGGGGGTGACCGTCGGCTCGGAGGCTCCCGGCCGGCCGGTGGCGGTTCGCGGTCCTGATGGACCAGCCTGGCCGCCGCAGCCGAGCAGTGCGACCGCAACCGCGACCACGACGGCACCGCGGCGGCACGACATCCTGGCCAAACCCACGATTGGGGAACTCCGCAGCCTACTGCCGGGCCGTCTGCCCGGCGTCCGCAAGGTTACTCCATCCCACCCGCCTCGCCCGAGAAGGTCCCGCCGAGACACGCTCCACCTGGATGGAGCCGAGGGACAGACGCAAGCCCCCGCCTGCCGTTGCAAGGCGGCTGCCGCATCGGACGACCGGCCTCCGCTCGCAGCCCCCCCAGACCGCAAGTTGGCGCTTCTGACGCGGGTCCAGGTCACGCGGGGCCAACGCCCGCTCGAGCACGTCGCGGTCGCTCCAGGCGCTCCCGATGGCCGGCCGTGCACATCGCCTAGGTTCGCCGAGACCCGCGGTTAACGAAGAAAGAGATACTCGGCGACGACCTACTCTCCCACCCCGTTGCCAGGGCAGTACCATCGGCGCAGGTGGGCTTAACTGCTGTGTTCGGGATGGGAACAGGTGTTTCCCCACCGCTATGATCACCGAATATCCCTTTTCTTCAAAAGAGAAGCAAGTCTGCGGTGAGCCGCTTTGCAGCTCCGGATCCTCATGCGTCAAGGCGTTGACATCCTGTCGCGGCGGCGGCCGAACCGGCCACCGCCTTCAACTGCGCTGAAAAGTGGGATAGAAAGGTCAAGCCCTCGACCGATTAGTACCGCTCAGCTCAAAGGGTCGCCCCTCTTACACCTGCGGCCTATCAACCAGCTGGTCTCGCTGGGGTCTTACCCGGTTATCCGGTGGGAGATCTTATCTTGGGGTGGGCTTCGCACTTAGATGCTTTCAGCGCTTATCCCATCCGGACATGGCTACCCGGCGGTGCTCTTGGCAGAACAACCGGTGCACTAGCGGTCCGTCCAACCCGGTCCTCTCGTACTAAGGTCAGCTTCCCTCAAATCTCCTGCGCCCACAGCGGATACGATCCGAACTGTCTCACGACGTTCTAAACCCAGCTCGCGTACCGCTTTAATGGGCGAACAGCCCAACCCTTGGGACCTACTCCAGCCCCAGG